>Ga0265295_1000046_pt1 | contig 249611 bp, 203 predicted proteins | sample Munlansysbiofilm_FD_192503 | JGI IMG/M metagenome (GOLD analysis project Ga0265295, IMG submission 192503) | Leachate microbial communities from a municipal landfill in Southern Ontario, Canada - Methane capture system biofilm | ecosystem: Engineered > Solid waste > Landfill > Unclassified ...
ACCGATGACCATCCCAGTAAAAAATCAAATACGGTTGAGATCAGTTTGGTTGTCTCGCGGATCTTTAGAAAAGGTTTTCAAAGAGGAAACGATTTTTATCTATTATGTGATTTTGCCAGCCAGGATAGGTTTGATTTGGAACTGGTTGCGAAAGCAATAGCTGTTTATAAAAAGCGTTGGGCAATTGAAGAAGTTCATCGCCAAATGAAGCAAAGTATGAAATGGGAAACCATGAGATTGGGTAGTTATCAAGGTATGAAAAATCTTAATGCTCTTATGACATTAGCATTGTTTTTCATCTATATGTCTAAAAAGTATATTGAAAAAATCGCTCTTGGATTCCCTAAAATAATAAACTACAAAAAAGAAGATTTATCTATGCCTAAAGAATTTATATACTACAGAATAGCTGAAGTTCTTTCAGAATGTATCAAATTCATTGTCCAGTATAAACGAAAACTAAGTTTAGCAGAACGTATCGACCAGAATCAAATGAAAATAAGGCTCCTGTAAAAAAATATGGGAATGCCAATCAGAATGTTTGTCTTGACAAAAGTTATATTTATGCAATAAAAAGTATAGTTTAAAGATGAAGATTATATATTTCATTGGAACATTGTGTCCAGGGGGAAAAGAACGAAGATTGATTGAGCTATTAAAATTTCTTAGATTAAATAAGAACTATGAGTTAATGCTAATATTGCGAAAGAATAACATTAGTTATTCCTATTTTTATAATCTTGGGATTCCCTATAAAATATTAACTAATAAATATAAAAAAGGGGATTGGAAATTGCCTATTTATTTTTTATCAATCTGTAAGGATTTTAGACCGGATATAATTCATACTTGGGGATGTATGCCAACAGCTGTAGCTATTCTTGCATCTATTATTTTAAGTATTCCTTTAATAAATGGTCAAATAGTTTCAGCTCCTCCAAAAGAAAGTATTTCATTCGGGCAAAAAATTATAAATAAAATAAATTTTATTTTTTCTGATATTATTATATCCAATTCTTATGCAGGAATTAAGTCATTCAATCCACCCTTAAAAAAGTGTAGGGTTATTTATAGTGGAATTGATTTGAAAAGATTTGATAATCTGCCAGCTAATGATATAATTAAATTGAAATATGGTATTAAAACTACTTATGCAGTGGTTATGGTTGCTTCTTTTTCCGATTATAAAGATTACGATCGATATATTCGTATTGCCAATTTCATATGTGAAACGCGAAAAGATATAAGCTTTATATGCGTAGGAGGTCCTGGTAACGAAATTGACTCTTTTCAAAGGGCTAAAAAACAAGCAGAAATTAATCCTCAAATAATATTAACTGGAGTAATTTCGGAAGTTGAAGCTTTGGTTAATGCTTGTGATATAGGTGTCCTTTTTTCACCTCGTGGGGAAGGTATTTCCAATGCTATTTTAGAATATATGGCATTAGGGAAACCTGTTATAGCTTATGATACTGGAGGGACAAAAGAAATTATTAAAAATGGATTAAATGGTGTATTAATAAAAGATGAAAATGATTTGCAAGTAAGTAAAATTATTACTGATTTAATTGATAATGTTGAATTAAGAGAAGAATTTGGTAAGTACAGCAGAAAAATAATTGAACAGAAATTTAAATTAGAAATAATGGGTAAGGAATATACGCAGATATATGAAACAATGATTATATAATATGATTCTAATCAAAATATTAATTTTGAATGAAATTCAATTGTTAAATTGGCAGTTAGAACTTACCCTAAATGATTGTAACAATCTTATTTCCTTTTTGTGTTAGTTATTTATAGATATTTCAGAAGTTAAGTATAAACTTCCCCTATTTAAATAAAATATGGAATAAAAAGAATCAAATATAGGTTAAAATAACTATAAAATCATAAAATTATCCTATGATGTTGACTTTAAGCACAATTTCCAACGAAATTGGTTTTATGGTTTTATGTATTTATTGATATATAATAAATAATATTGTTGAAAGATAAATATTATCTTATTATTAGATATTAAAAATAATATTATATAGAAAGGGATCATTATATTTTTGATTACAAAATAAGGTTATGGTAATGGAAACTATTAAGATAATTGATTTACTCACAGGAAAGACAACTTACAAATATTATACTAAATACAAGGAAACCCAATGGTTCAATAGAGATGAAATGATTAAATATCAAATCTCTAAATTAAGAAAATTAATACATCATTGTTATGTTAATGTTCCTTATTATACAAATATAATGAAAGAGAGAAAAATTAACCCGAAAGCTGTTGAAAGCATGAATTATATTCAACAATTTCCCATACTAACAAAAGAAATAATTAAAGAAAACTACGAGCTTTTTATACCAATTAATAGTAATAATATTAAAGGGATAAAAACCAGCCCAACAGGTGGAACGACTGGAAGTATTTTAAATAAGCGTAATGATGCCAACACGAGAAGCTCTATATGGGGTAGTTATCGTCGTTTCTATGATTGGATGGGTATAACACCAGGCGATATGATTTTAACATATTGGGGTGGACATATAAGAAAACCTAATTATAGAGAACATTTTAAGAATTTGTTATCAAATAAACTAAGAAATACGATATCTTTTAATGCATACGATACTTGTCCCAATACGATTGATCTAATTATTAAATGTCTTAAATCGGGTAAGATAAAGCTTATACAAAGCTATCCTCAAGCATTATACACTCTCGCATTACAGTTAAGAGAAAGAGGAAACAGTTTTAAAATTAAAGCCATTATGACAACTTCTGAACCTCTTATGCCCCAACATCGTGAATTGTTTAGAGAAGTATTTAATTGCGAAGCATATGATCAGTATGGTTGTGGTGAAATAGGTGGTATTGCTTATGAATGTGAAGCTCATAACGGTTTACATATAACAGAGGAAAGAGTTTATTTAGAAATTAATGAAAATAATGAATTATTGATTACCGACTTGGATAATTTTGCAATGCCTTTTATCCGATATTATAATGGAGATCAAGCCGAATTTGCTTCAGAAGATTGTTTATGTGGGAGAAAAAGCAAAGTAATGAAAAGAATTTTGGGTAGAACTTGTGATTATTTATTATGCAGGAATGGGCAATCCTTGCATTGGGCATATTTTTGGCACTTATTGTTTGACACAGAAATAGCTTTGAAGCGTAATTTCAAAAAATTTCAAATAGTACAAAAATCAGAGGATTTCTTACTTTTTAGATATGTGGGTGATAAGCTAACAAAATTGGATGAAGGCATTCTTCTTAGAATGATAAGAGAAAAAATGGGTGATATAAAAATTGATTTCATTAAGGAAGATGATATAGAGTGTTCAATATCCGGTAAATATCGTCCTGTTATTAATGAGTTGATAATAAATAACTATTAATTATTATAATTAAAAATAACATAAAAATGATAATTATATTTATATATTAAATAAAAGATGAATAGAAGCAAGATAACCTTTTTTTTACTTGGTAAAAAATACGGATTTAACTTAAATAAAATGTTGAAATTTGTAAATGAAAATCAATATTGGGATAAAGAAAGAATATATGATTACCAGTTAGCCCAATTGAAAAAGTTAATAAAGCATATATATACATCTGTTCCCTATTACTGTAATGTAATGAAAGAAATTGGAATGCAACCTGGAGATTTCAAGGAAATAAAGGATTTAAAAGCATTTCCTGTAATTACCAAACAGGTGATAAGAGATAATTTTGAACTATTCTTAGCTAAGGATTATGAAACCTATCATCCAATGCAGCGTTCAACAGGAGGAACTACCGGTATTCCTTTTAAATATTATATTGATGCATATAGCTGGTGTTTAAACTGGGCTACTAAAATAAGAACTTTTAGCTGGGGCAATTATAATTATGGTAGGGATAAAATTGCTGTATTAAAAGGTGGATCAATGCTTAGGCAGGGAGATTACAGCCCTAAAACTTATCTCTGGAATTATCTTAACAATTATTATACTATACCGATTATGAATATGACAAGTGAAACAATGGATATTCATTTTGAGCAGGTTAAGAAAAAAAGAATTAATTTTATGAGAGGATATCCTTCTTCCATATATACTTTTGCTAATTACTTAAAAAGCAAATCAATTTTTTATAATATGGAAGGGATATTTACCACAGCTGAAATGCTTTATCCATATCAACGCAATGTAATTGAAGATGTTCTTGGAACAAGAATAATAGATGCTTATGGTTGCGGTGATGGAATGGCTGGGGCGAATCAATGTGAACAAAAAAATAAATATCACATTAATATTGAGACAAGTTATATGGAAATATTGTCATCTGACTATAAAACCGATGCCCAACCCGGGGAAGAAGGAATAATAGTAGTTACTTCCTTAAATGATTATGCAATGCCATTTATTCGTTATGCCCCCGGAGATATGGCTATTCAAGGAAAAGGTGCTTGTCTTTGTGGAAGAGGACTTCCAGTTTTAGAGAAAATAATAGGAAGATCATCCGATTTGTTTGAATTAGCTAATGGGAGAGTGCTTAATGGTTTATCCATTCCTTTTGAAGAATGGGCTGATAAAATAGAAAAATTTCAGTTAATACAAGAAGAACCGGACTTAATAGTACTGAAACTGATTCCTAAGGATATTTATACGGAAAAAGATGAAACTCAAATAATGGATTTATTAAAATTTAATGCTGGAGAGGGAATTAAGATTCAAATTGAAAAAGTTAAAAATTTAGAATCCACTTCTGCTGGAAAGTTTAAATATGTAATTTCTAAAGTCAATAAATGAGTAACAAGATAACAATTGTCAGTTCTTGCAGAATGGGACCGGGTACATTTGAGGCAAAATTTGTTCCCTTATGCAAAGTTGATATTGTAGAAGAGGTTATCGTAGTAAGAAAAGAAAAAGGTCCTGAGATACCCAAAATAAAATATGTTGTCTTACCTAAAATATGTTCCAATCCATTTTTTAATATCATAATTGCGTCTTACTTGGTTAGTAAATTAGCACGAGAACAGAAAGCAAATTTTATCTTGGCTTTCCATTATATTCCTCATTTCTTCATTGCCTATATTGCATCTCTAATAAGCGCTAAGCCATATATATTAGGACAAACAGGTAGAGATGATCAATTATTGGCAAAACATCCTATTAAAGGCATATTTTTACGCCATATTATTAAAAAGGCATACCAATTAAATGTACCTGGCAGTGAATCATTCAATTTCTGGAAATCTATAGGTATGAGTAGGGTTTGTATTTTACATAGCGCAATAGATACTGATAGATTTTTACCAGATAATTCTAAAAAAGTTTATGATTTTCTCTATGTTGGCAGATTGGAGGAATATAAGGGTGTCCAATATATCATTCAAGCTTTTTGTAATGTAGTAAAAGAATATCCTAATGCAACTTTATGTATAGTGGGTTATGGCTCATATGAAAATGAATTAGAAAAAAAGATAAAAGATCTGAATCTAACAAATAATGTTATTTTTTTGGGATTTCAATCAGATCCCTATCCTTTTTATTGTAAATCTAAAATATTCGTTATGGCATCAAAAACTGAAGGATTACCTTGCTCTTTAATGGAAGCAATGAGTTGTGAACTACTATGTATTAGTTCATTAGTAGGGAATATTGGCGATATATTAAAAGATGAAATAACTGGCTTTACTTTCCCTTCCGGGAACATATTAAAATTAAAAGAAGTAATGATAAAATCAATAACAAATTATGATGAATTAGTAGAGCTCAGAAAAAATTCCCGTATTCTAATTGAAAATGAGCATTCCTATAATAGGGCTATACAACTCTGGAGAGATATTTTATATCATTTTTAGAAGTTAATGCTTTAGTCATATATACAAAATTAAATGAACATAATGTATAGATTATAATATAAGATATATAATAGATTAATAAAATAATGTATAAGAAAAAAACATTTGCAGATATTCTCATTGGTTTGAGAAACCGGTTATTACATCATTTTGCCCGACATTGTTTCCCAAGTTTTATAAGAGTTTATTTTCATAGATTGAGAGGGGTAAAAATAGGAAAAAATGTACTCATTGGCTTGGATGTCCATATTGATGATGATGGGCCTGAGAGAGTAGTAATAGATGATAATGTATTTATTACAACTGGTTGTATGTTATTAACTCATCAGCGTGATTTATCAAAATATAAAAGAGGAGATTGGATCGGTTCAATGCCTTTTAAGATATCTGGTATCCATATAAAAGAAGGTGCACATATAGGAATTGGAGCAATAATAATGCCGGGTGTAATTATTGGGAAGGGAGCAATAATAGGTGCTGGTTCAGTAGTTACAAAGAACATTCCGGATTATTGTGTAGCTGTTGGTGTCCCAGCAAAAGTAATCAGAGAGTTTGGAAAATGAATATTCTAATTGATGTCAATCATCCTGCTCAGGTTCATTATTTCAGGAATTTATATAAGGAACTAATCTCCAAACATAATGTATATTTTAGTTGTAAAAAGGTCACTCTAATAGAAAAACTGTTAACAGCTTATAATATTCCATATATAAGTTATGGAGAAAAAAAAGATAATATATTATCAAAAGCGTTTTATCAATTGAAATATGATATTGAATGCTATAAGGCCATAAAAAATTTAAATATAGACATAGCACTTGGTTCTTCTGCTACAAATGTGCATGCTGCGAAATTTACAAAAGCCATTTCAATAGCCACTACAGATAGTGATCTTTCTGCTATTCCTATTGCGGCTAAATTTGTTTATCCTTTTGCTGATTATTTAATGACTCCTGATACTTTAGCTTATCAAAACTATCCGAAACAAATATGCTATCCTGGATATCAAGAACTTGCTTATTTACATCCCAATAGATTTAGTCCGGATCCAAATGTTTTGGATGAATGTGGACTTAAAAAGGGAGAACCTTTTTTTATACTTCGCTTTACTGCTTTTAAAGCACATCACGACATTGGTATGTATGGTTTATCCAAAGAACAGAAATGGAATTTAATTAAATTATTAGAGAAATATGGAAAAATATTTATAACATCAGAAGTTAATGATCCAGAATTTACTCCTTTTTATTTACACATTACTCCTGAAAAGATACATTCACTAATGTATTATGCATCTATGTTGATTTGTGATAGCCAAACAATGACTACAGAAGCAGCAGTTCTGGGTACACCAGCATTTCGTTGTAATACTTTTGCCGGTAAGCTTACGGTAATAGAAGAGATTGAAAAACTTTACGATTTAGCATATAGTTATCATCCACTTCATTATAACTGGATGATTAGAAAAATCGAATCTGTGTTAAATACAGATAATTATAAAGAATTGTGGCAAGTAAAAAGGAAAAGAATGCTCAAAGAAAAGATTGATGTTACAGCTTTTTGGGTTTGGCTATTAGAAAATGCTCCAATTTCATTTGAGAGAGTAAGAAAAAATAAAATTGATTTTGATCAATTTAAGCAAATTAATAAGTAAAGAGAAAAGTTATGTTTAAGGATAAAGTAATTATTATTACAGGCGGAACCGGTTCTTTCGGGAATGCTGTTTTGCAGAGATTTTTGGATACCGATGTGAAAGAGGTAAAAGTAAAGGATTTTGATTTTGGAAGATTCAAATAAAAGCCACCGATAACACTGAAGACACCGAAACAGTATAAATAATGAAGACACTGAGAAAAATATAGGATTATGATAGAAGAAAAAGGTATGATGAAAAGGGTAAAATGGTTATTTTGGGGATGGTTGATAGTTGTTTTAGTACTGAATGTTATCCCTTTGGGAAAAGAGACAAATAGAAGTTTGAGTGGTAATAAGATTTACCAATTTCGGCTGGATTATGTAGTTCATTCCTTAACTTTCTTAGTGTTTGCCTGGATATGGGTTTTAGGGAAGATAAAGAATGTTTGTTGGTTTGAGGGGAATGAGGTTTTGAAGTTTGGAGGGATTGTATTTATTTCTGCTCTGGGGCTTGAATTGCTACAGATTATTATACCTTATAGAACATTTAATCCGATGGATATGATAGCGAATCTCTTTGGAGCGTTGTTGGCTATGCTGTTTATTTTAATTAGCCACCGAGAACACCGAAGCCACCGAAAAGAGATTTATAATACAAAAATATAAGCCACCGAGAACACCGAAGCCACCGAAAAGAGATTTATAGCCACCGAGAACACTGAAGCCACCGAAAAAATATAACCACTGAGGACACTGAGAGCACTGAGGGCACTGAGAAAGTCATTTAATATTCAAAATAAGAGAGGAGAAGGTAAAAAGTTATGATATATGAGAAAGAGCTGAGTGATAGAATTATTGGTTGTGCAATTGCGGTTCACAAAGAACTTGGTGCTGGATATTTGGAAAAGGTATATGAACGAGCTTTATGTGTAGAATTCAAATATCAAGACATTAATTTTGAATCTCAGGTTCCTATACAAGTTTTTTATAGAAATCAGATTGTTGGTGATTATGTTGCTGATATTATTGTAGATAGTAAAATTATACTGGAGCTTAAGGCGTGTAATGTAATTCATCCATTGCATTCTGCTCAAATAATGAACTATCTAACTGCTACAGGAATTAAAGTTGGCTATATATTAAATTTTGGGAATGAGGCAAAATTAGAATTTAAGAGAATAGTCCATTAAACTATTTTTCGGTAATTTCGGTGGCTTAATTTTGAAAAGGGATTTTACAGTTAGAAAGTATGGTGAATTGTTGGATGCCTTTACGGAAGCAGGTTATAGTTTTCAAAGAGTAGAAGATTTTATTCAAAAACCAAATGCTCAAGTTGTAGTTTTAAGGCATGATGTTGACCTAAGAAACTGGGCAGCAATTAGATTGGCAAAATTAGAAGCCAGTTTAGGTATTAAATCAACTTATTATTTTAGAATTGGTCCGCAAAGCTATAACCCTAAAATCATTAAACAGATAGTAGATTTAGGGCATGAAATTGGTTATCATTATGAAGATTTAGCTACTTGTAACGGAGATATTGATAAAGCAATACATTCATTTGAAAAGAATCTGACCAAGATACGATATTTTTATCCTGTAAAAACAGTTTGTATGCACGGTAGTAGTGGAAGTCCTTATGATAATCGTGATCTATGGAATTATTATAAATTGGAGGACTTTAGCCTAATCTGTGAACCATATATCAGCTTAGATTATAACAAAGTATTTTACCTTTCAGACACAGGCAGAAGATGGAATGGATTCAAAATGTCCTTAAGAGACAATGTTAAGAGTTCCTATAATTATAACTTTTATAAAACAAAGGATATTATCAAAAATATTGAGACCCTTCCTAAACAGATATTAATTAATGCTCATCCTGAGCAATGGACAAATTATCTACCTGAATGGTTATTTGTAAAAATGTTTTCAATAGCTCATACTTTCTATAAAATCCATTATAGAAATCCTAAGATTAAAGGATAGAATAGTTATCAGTTACAATAATATTGAAAAGCCATTTTATGCTCTTCTTAGTAATGATGTAGAAACAACATCTATATGGTTTAACGATCTGCGTGATTCTACGGGGAAAAAAGTTTTACAAAAAGGGATGCCCAAATTATTGGATTTATATGCAAAATATGGAATTAAAGCAACCTTTTTCTATACAGGGTATATTGCAAAACTATATCCTGAAGTAGTAAAAATGGCGGCAAATTTGGGACACGAAATTGGCTCTCATGGGAAGTCACATCTAAAAGAAAATGGCTTTGATATTATGCCTTATGAAAAGCAGGTCAAGCATCTTGAATATTCAAAAAAGCTACTTGAAGATATAAGCGGTAAACCAATAATTTCTTTTAGAGCTCCAGCTTTAAGAGTATCTCCAAATACTGCAACAGCGTTGTTAGAAACAGGTTTTCGTATTGATAGCTCAATTGCTTCTCAAAGGTTTGATTTTTTTCTTTCTTTTGGCTCTAAGAAAAAAATCAAGTTTTTAAATGCACCTCGTTTACCATATAGAACAAATAGGAATAATATATTTATAAGAGGTCAAAGTAACTTAGTAGAAATTCCTCCTTCGGCAACAATTATTCCTTTTGCTGGAACAACAATGAGAATTATGCCGAAAATAACAATTTATCACCAAAAGATTTTGCACTTGGAAGCAAAATTAAATCGCAAGCCCGTAGTTTTTATTATACATCCTAATGAAATAATTGATGAAAGCTACGAACCCAGAATTATAAAGCGCCGTTCTGATAATGTCATTGCTTATGTTTTAAGCGATTTATTAAGAGCTAAACTTAAAACTAAGAATCTGGGTGAAAATGCTTTGCCATTATATGAACAGCTTATATTATATTATATTATTAAAGGATATACATTTACTACTATGCAGGAATATGTATCTTTAAATGAAGGTAAAATAAGCAACCTATGAAAGCATATCTGAAAGTTGAATTTCATCCTCTCCCTTTTCATCAGGAAAGGTCTTTTTTTAAGGCATTGAAACATACTACAAAAGAGCATGGATTTTCGGGTCCTTTTGCACAATGCAGGTTTTTAGCTTCAAGAACTAAAGATCATTGGTTACAAGTAATATCAAGAATAATGCCTTTTAATGGTATTCGGGTTAAACTCCAAAAGATGAGAGGTGTTATGATCGCCAGAGATGTTCACATCGGACCTTTGGTTACAATTGATGATGTGTATCCTTATTTTGTGTCTATTGGAAGAGGATCATCAATTGCTGGTAATAATTTTATTTTAACTCATTCTAAACCCCTTGAATATCATAGTGAAGTTAGTAAGGCCTATGTAGCACCTGTTAATATAGGGAAGCATGTTTGGATTGCTATCAATGTAACTATTTTACCAGGCGTAACGATTGGTGAGGGTTCTATAGTTGCATCCGGTAGTGTTGTTACAAAATCAATTCCTCCTCTTGTTTTAGCAGCCGGTATTCCTGCTCAGGTGAAAAAGGATCTAGCTCCGAAATTGAAAAAAAACTATACAGATGAAAATTTCAATGCTATTCTTGAAAAGCGGAAAAAAGAATTTGGATTTTAAATATTAGAAGGATTTATGAAACAGTTAGTTAGGAATGTTCATATAATTGGGACTGGTTCTTATACACCCGAAACAGTTTATACAAATGAATATCTTGAAACGATCGCTCCTACAAATGCTAAATGGATTGAAGAAAATCTTGGTATTAAAGAAAGACGAATTGCTTTACCAAGCCAAACAACAAGTGATCTTGCAGCTGAAGCAGGTAAAAAAGCAATTGAAAATGCTGGTCTGAAACCTGATGATATAGAACTTATTATAGTTGCAACTGCTACCCCTGATCGCTTAGCTCCTTCTACTGCAGCTATTGTTCAAGATAAATTGAAAGCTTATAATTCTGTAGCTTTTGATCTTGCAGCTGTTTGTTCAGGATTTCTTTTTGGTATATCTACAGCTTCTCAATTTATTGCAACCAGTGTTTATAATAATGCTTTAATTATTGGAGCTGATACTTTTTCCAAAATAATTGACTGGAGTAGAAGAGATTGTGTGTTCTTTGGAGATGGAGCTGGAGCTGCTGTTTTATCACATACAGAAACAGATGGGGGATTTTTGGCTTTTAGATTATATACAGATGGTAGAGGTAAATGGAATTTCACTATTCCAGGAGGTGGTTCTGAATTCCCTTTAAGTTATGAAAATGTAGATGCTGGCTATCGCTATTTTCAAATGAATGGCAAAGCTGTATATGAGACAGGTGTAAAAGTTCTTCCTAAAGCTATATGGCAAGTGTTAAAGGATACGGGATTAAGTATAAATGATATTGATTATATGATACCTCATCAACCAAGTATTAAGATTTTAAAAGATACTGCTGAAATTATTGGTTTGCCTTTTGAAAAAGTTATGACTAATATGGATCGTTATGCTAATACATCTGGTGGCACTATTCCTATATTATTAGATGAAGTGAATCGTGCTGGAAAATTGAAACCGGGAACTTTGGTCTTATTTGCTGCCGTAGGTTCTGGATGGACTTATGGTGCTTCAATTATTAGGTGGAGTTAAAAATTGAAAATTTTATTTGCAGGAGCTTCTGGGGGAGTAGGTAAATATTTAGCAGAACAATTTAGTGAAAAAGGTTTTGAAGTTTTTGGAACTTATAATTCTCATCCACCCAAGCAAAATTTAAAGTATAAAATGGACAAAGTAGATGTTACTAAAGAACCTGAGATAGAGGAATGGATATATAATGTAGCTAATTGTTCAGATGAGCTGTCCTTTATATATTGTGTAGGGTTAAATTATAACTGTATTACCCATAAAGCTGAAACAGACAAATGGCTTGAGGTTATCAATACCAATTTAATTGGAGCTCAGCTTTCTCTAAAACACATTTTGCCTCTTATGAGAAATAAAAGATATGGTAGGATCATATTATTTTCCTCTGTAGTTCCTCAAATTGGAGTTCCAGGGACAAGTGCATATTCTTCTTCTAAAGCAGGGTTATGGGGATTAACTAAAACTGTAGCTATAGAAAATGCAACTTATGGAATTACTATAAATACTGTCAATCTGGGCTATTTTGATATCGGTATGATTAAAGATGTTCCTACTGATTTGCTAAATAAAATAATAAATTCTATACCGATTGGAAAATTAGGAGATCCTGTTAATATCCTAAAAACGGTTGAATACTTGATAGCTACCGATTATATTACTGGTAGCCAAATTAATTTAAATGGGGGACTTTATTAAAAAGGTCTCTTACAAGTGTCACTTATTTCACGGATAAAAAAATCACACAAATTCCGCTAAAGGGTCTCTCTCAAATTACACACATAGAATAAGTAATGGATAAAGAGGATTATAGGGATTTAATAGAACGCAGATGACGGGATAGATTGAATTTACTGGCTTTCAATTTGTAGTTTTTTTATATGAGGTTGTTAAAAAGAAAATTATTATTGTTTATAATGAATAGGTGTTAGAGTTCAGGGTGCGGGAGTTCAAAGTTCAAAGTGCAGGAGTTCAAAGTTTTTTTTCGGTGGCTTCGGTGAACTCGGTGGCTGATAAAAAAATCCCTAAAATCCTTAAAATCCTGTTCATCACAGATCTATTAAAATCTGCGAAATCGGCGTACTCTGCGTGAGAGGATAAAATATGAAGTATTTGGTGACAGGAGGAGCCGGGTTTATCGGTTCCAACATTGTAAAAGAGCTATTAAAGCAGGGTCAGGAAGTTCTGGTTCTGGATAATTTTGCTACCGGCAAAAGGGAAAATATCCTGCCTTTGCTGAAAGACCCGAAGTTGACATTGATAGAAGGGGATTTAAGAAGTTTTCATATTGTCCTTTCTGCTGTTAAGGGAGTGGATTATATTTTGCATCAGGGTGCTTTACCTTCCGTTCCGCGTTCCATAAATGATCCCATAACTACAAATGATGTAAATATTTTGGGGATGCTGAACATTTTGGAGGCAGCCAAGGAATTTGAAGTGAAACGAGTGATTTGTGCTTCGTCATCTTCAATTTATGGCAATAGCGAATTCCTTCCCAAAGTGGAAACGATGCCTGTTAATCCGATGTCGCCTTATGCTTTAACTAAATATACACAGGAGCGGTATTGCCAGATTTTCTATCAGTTATATGGATTGGAAACTGTTTCGCTCAGGTATTTTAATGTGTTTGGTCCCAATCAAGACCCTACTTCACAATATAGTGCTGTAATTCCAAAATTTATAAAATTGATGATGCATGATAAGAGACCTATTATTTACGGGGATGGAAGTCAATCCCGGGATTTTACTTATGTGGAAAATAATGTGTGGGCAAATATTCAGGCCTGCACTGCAGAAAAAGCAGCTGGAGAAGTGATCAATATTGCCTGCGGGGAGAGTTATACTTTACTGGATTTAGTAAAGCTTTTGAATGAGATTTTGGGGAAGGATATTGAACCGATATTTGAAAAAGAGAGAGCAGGAGATGTGAAACATTCCTTAGCAGGAATAGAAAAGGCGAAAGAGCTGATAGGGTATGAGGTGAGAGTGGATTTCAAAGAGGGATTGCAACGCACGGTAGAATTTTATAATAGGTAGGGGATGAACAGGATTTTAGGGATTAAAGGGATAAAAGATTTATAATATAGATAATTGAAAGGGAAAGAAAGTGGAGAATTTAAAAAAAAGAGATATAAACCAAATTGATATGCTGCACAAGGATATAACAGATAAGATAATTGCCTGTTTCTACAAGGTCTATACTAATCTTGGTTATGGGTTTCTGGAGAAGGTCTATGAGAATTCTATGCTGCATGAGCTTAATAAAAATGGTCTAAAGGTAGTTTCACAATTTCCTATAAAAGTTAACTATGATGGTGTATCTGTAGGTGAATATTTTGCGGATATTATAGTTGAAGATAAAGTTATTATTGAACTAAAGGCGAATGCTACCTTATCTCCTGAAAACATTTTGCAATTACAAAACTATCTTAAAGCCACTGATATTGAAGTAGGATTACTTCTCAATTTTGGCAAAAGACCTGAAATCAGGCGTAAGACCTTTCTTAATCATTATAAATCTTACTAATTTATCTAAGTTCTGTGCGTTTCTCTACTACCGAACTATGGAAATTTTGAAAATTTATATCCCCAATATCCTTAAAATCCTGTTCATCCCCTACCTATTAATATGAAGAATAAGATTGCGAAGTATGCCCTGTTTGCCTTGGACCTGCTGATCATTGTCTTTGCGTTTTTGTTTGCCGCAAAGGTTCGTCCAGGCACCAAAAGGATAATTCTTACTTATTATCGCAGTTTTGTCCCTTTTGCTGTTATTTGGCTTGGTTCCGGACTTTGGGGTCAGAAATACAGTGTTAAAACTATTGGTGGCGGAGCTGACTATGTAAAACGAATTTTCAAATGCGATCTGATAGCGGTGGCTTTTATTTTTGGTCTAATGTATCTACTGGGGAAGTTTTATTATTCTCGTTACATTGTTTTCGGAACGATATCCCTATCTTTTGCTTTAGAGTTGTTTTTTTACCCGGCTGTTTATTATACTTTTCGTTTTCAGAAGGAAAATGAGGCCTATGCTTCTACCCATCTGGTAACGCATTCCAAGGCAATGGAAAATTTGCAGAGTCCGAAGTTCTTTCTGGATTCTGCCAATGCTGTTCCTGTTATCAGTAATGAACCCTATCATTTACCTTTTAGCGAGAATATTGATTCCGATTCCATTCTTATTCCGCTCTGGCAACAATATTTGGCTGAGCAACCGCAGTTATTTGAATTCATAAATGACTATCTGGACCTGGGTCGTTTCAGCAAAAATGGTACTTTAATCCTTAATTCCGAAAATTATTTCAATATTCAAAATGAGCCGGTGAACAGTCGGCAGATTTTTATCAATCTGCATAAAATAAATGACTTACGTCGGCTGAACTATTATTTTATCCGGGTTAACGAATTGCTGATTGAGGGAGGTGTCTTTATCTGTAAAGGACAAACCATCTCAGAGAGGCATAATCTTTTTTATAAGCGTTGGACACCTTATCTTGGATCGATCCTGCATGGGATCGATTTTATTTTTAGGCGCGTTTTTCCTAAATTGCCAATTTTACAGGGTTGGTATTTTGCCATAACGAAAGGTAAAAATAGAGCCATTTCGGAAACGGAAATGCTGGGACGCTTCTATTTTTGCGGTTTTGAACTGATTCATAAACGCGAAATTGACGATATGATGTATTTTATCCTGAAAAAGACAAAAAAACCTTGCACGGATCCCAATCCAACTTATGGACCTCTGATTCGTTTAAAACGCAAAGGTAAAGACGGTAAAACAATTTACCTAAAAAAACTGCGGACTATGCATCCTTATAGTGAATATCTGCAGGACTATGTGTATCAGACCAATGCTTTGCAGGAAGGAGGCAAGTTCTCCAATGATTTTAGGGTAACTTCCTGGGGGAAGGTCTTAAGAAAATTGTGGCTGGATGAATTACCCCAACTTATCAATTTCCTTCAGGGTGATCTGTCTTTAGTGGGAGTGCGAGCTTTGAGCGATCACTATTTTTATCTTTATCCACCAGAAATGCAAGAACTTAGGATAAAACTGAAACCGGGTTTGATTCCTCCCTTCTATGCTGATATGCCTAAAAGCTTTGAAGAAATTGTGGAATCGGAAAGAAGATATATTATGAAGAAAATGGAAAAACCCTTTAAGACGGACTGGGTGTATTTTTGGAAAAGTGTGTGGAATATCGTAGTTAAGGGTGCCAGGTCAAATTAGAAGTTCACGCGGATTTCGCAGATTTGAATAGGTCTGGGATGAACAGGATATTCAGGATTTATGGGATTTTTTATTAGCCACCGAGATCACCGAAGACACCAAAAAAACTTCTAACTCCAACACTTTGAACTTTGAACTTTGAACTAATAATAGGTCTGGGATGAACAGGATATTCAGGATTTATAAGATTAATAAATAGAAATATTAAGTCCCATCGGGACGACAGATATTAACAACGGGTTTTAACCCGGTGGTTAGAGGAGAGTAGAACAAAATAACTATTTCATCAAAAATGAGTTCCGTAGGAACGACAGATATTAACAACGGGTTTCAACCCGGTGAATATTATAAGAGAATATATGCCTAATAGTTTTACTCAGCTTTATATCCACTATGTCTTTATAGTTCAAGAACGTGAATGTGCTCTCAAGCCAGGAATCAAAGAACGTTTTTATCCATATTTGGTTAGTTTAATCCATCAAAAAAAATGTGTAACAATAGCTATAAATGGGACAGAAAATCACATTCATTTACTTGTTAAAATGCACCCGGATGTTTCTATATCAGAATTAGCTCAATTTGCTAAAGCTAATTCCAGTCATTGGGCTAATGAAATAAGATTATTTCCCCATAGATTTCATTGGCAAGAAGGTTATGGTGCTTTTTCCGTGTCTCAAAGTATGTTTGAGACAGTTGTGAAATATATAGAAAATCAAGTGGAACATCATAAACATCAGACAGTTCAAGAAGAATATAAGCTTTTCCTCAAAAAACATAAGATAGAATATAATCCTAAATATCTTCCTAAATAAGTATATATCTCACCGGGTTGAAACCCGTCTTTAGTATCTTTCGTTCCTCCGGAACTCATTCTTAACAAAAGAGATAAGGTTGTTTCCTTTGCACTTTTCACCGGGTTGAAACCCGTCTTTAGTATCTTTCGTTCCTCCGGAACTCATTCTTAACAAAAGAGATAAGGTTGTTTCCTTTGCACTTTTCACCGGGTTAAAACCCGTCGTTAGTATCTGTCGTTCCTACGGAACTTCTTCTCTGGAAAAGAGATAATGACTCTCTTGCTTTCTTATCACCGGGTTGAAACCCGTTGTTAGTACATGTCGTTCCTACGGAACTCATTCTTAACAAAAGAGATAAGGTTGTTTCTTTTGCACTTTTCACCGGGATGAAACCTGTTGTTAGTATCTGTCGTTCCTACGGAACTTCTTCTCTGGAAAAGAGATAATGACTCTCCTGCTTTCTTATCACCGGGTTGAAACCCGTCGTTAATATCTGTCGTTCCTACGGAACTTCTTCCTTGGAAAAGAGATAATGACTCTCCTGCTTTCTTATCACCGGGTTAAAACCCGTCATTAGTATCTGTCGTTCCTACGGAACTCATTCTTAACAAAAGAGATAAGGTTGTTTCTTTTGCACTTTTCACCGGGTTGAAACCCGTCGTTAGTATCTGTCGTTCTTACGGAATTTTTGAAAGGTCTAAGTTTTAAATACTTTTATCTGTTCGCCGGATCTAAATTTGCCGTAATGGAAATGCCCTACTTAATGAAGTTTAGATAAAATAAAAATTGTGCTTGACAGTATCGCTATGGACTTGAAAATAGTACCGATTGATAATATTGATAGATATTGCAGGAAAGAAATTAAATTTGAGGATAAGTATGAAAAAGGCAATAGTAATTGTATTTGGGTTTGTGTTGATAGCAGGTATTCTTTTTGCTCAACCTTGGATTTATGATTTTGGCACCGATATAAAATCCTATTCTAACCCTGAACATGGTTCTTTTAATTTTTTACCTCAACCTCTATCAGGTGAAGATTTTATTAGAGTAGGTAGTAGTGGCAGTATCAATCTGGAAAATCCTGGTATAGCAGATTTTGGATCAGGTTCCGAATTAAGAATTGTAGCATCAAATACTGGTAATAGTACTAAGGCATCAATATATAATTATGAAGGTACTAATCTATTCTATATAAGATTTAATCTTCTTCTTGGTGATTTTGAAGGAGGGAATACAGCTAATTCAGGAACTTTTTATTTTGTTATGGGTAATAATGGTAATAGTAATTTCTCAAGTGATTCGGGCTATAACAGAGATTATTCTTTCACAATACTATCATTTACTTTTGGGGAATCCGGCTCTATAATAACACAATATCATTGGGGTCTTTCCAGTATTGGAACATTAAGTGGCAATCCAATAAGCCAAGGGACAAATTATTTAATAGAGATTTGGGGGAATAATACAGAATTTAATAAATCTTATTATAAAAATGGAACTTCTTACTCCCTTAACCCAAAATATATGCATTTATGGATTAATGGGGTAAAATATAGTTTATATAAGGCAAATATTGCTGACAATAAGGTTATAAATTCTTTTATGTTTTATGGTGCTGGCAGTAACAATAATGTGGCTAATTGCTTTGTAGATAACATTGTTTATTCCAAAGCGCTTTATTCAAGTCCCTCTAATCAAGCGTCATTTTTTAGCAATCAAAATTGTTCCTCAAATTCAATTGAGCTAACCTGGACCCCTGGTAATGGTAATAAAAGAATTGTTATTTTAAGCACAAATAGCAATATTATAGCTCCTGAGGATGGAACAGATCCGGAGGCGAATTCTGTTTTTGGCAGTAAAGGTCAGCAGGTTGTTTATAATGGCACTGGAAATTCTGTAACTGTTTCCGGTTTATCATCTTCTACGACCTATTATGCAAAGGTATTTGAAGTTAACGGTTCCGGATTTGCAACTATGTATAATACAACAGGAAATACTATTCAAATAACTACTGCGGAAGATACTTTGCCGGTAGAGCTGTCCAATTTTAGGGCAGAATTAGATTATCGGAATAGGATTCAACTTATGTGGGTAACGCAATCGGAAACAAATCTTTTGGGGTATTATATTTATAGAAACGATGTAGATGATGTTACAAATGCAGAATTGGTTTCACCTTTAATTGAAGCAACGAATAATACTTCTTTGCAATTGTATATTTATACCGATGAAACAATAAACGAGGCAGGTAATTATCATTATTGGCTGCAATGTATTGATTATAACGGGAAGGAAAAGTTATTTGGTCCTTCAATTTGCAAGTATGAGTTGCCGGTAACTGTTTCAGGAGCTGAAATTCCTTTGCGGGAAGGAATAACGAGTATTTTTCCCAATCCTTTTAATCCCTGCACCACTATCAGTTATGATATGGATAATGCCGGTTTAATGGAATTGGCTATTTATAATATAAAGGGGCAGAAGGTTTGGGGAAAGATATTGGAACATAGCGGAAAAGGGAATTACAAATATCTTTGGAATGGGTGTGATGAAAAAGGAAAGGAATGTAGTTCAGGGATTTATACTGTCATAATGCGATGTGGGGAAAGGAATTACATTAGAAAAATGACAATACTGAAATAATATTTCACGCAGATTTCGCAGATAACGCAGATTAAAGATTTATAATATAATGAATTTGAACGAGATAAGCTATCAAATTAGGGGTGCTGTTTTTGATGTATATAATGAACTGGGACCCGGATTACTGGAAAATGTTTACGAACAAGCTCTTATTATTGAATTGCAGAATAAGGAGTTACAAGTTCAAAACCAAGTTCCTATAGAAGTTCTTTATAAAGGTTTTGATCTTGGTCTTATACTATATTTATCTTGAAAAAGACATAAATACATTACTAAACTTATATGGATTCCTACTTTCGCAGGAATGACAAGTGGCTTTTCTTTCAAGAAATAATATTCAATATCTTCTGGACTTATTTGGTAAATGAACAAGTGATAATGGAATTGAAATCGGTAGAAACATTATTACCTGTTCATCATAAGCAGCTAATAACATACTTGAAATTAGCAAAGAAACCTCTGGGCTTTTTAATTAACTTCAATACTGATTCCATCAAAGACAATATCATAAGAATAGCCAATGACAAAAATCATCCAGACCTTAAATAATAAAATCTGCGAAATCAGCGTAATCGGCGTGAGATTAATACAATTGCAGGAGGTAAATATCATTTAAATTAAGGGGATTTTGAAAAGCGGGAACGACAGCATTGATAGTTTTCAGGGCTGAATAAGAATCACATTCGGCAATAACTGAAAAGATGTCTATTCCCTTTGCTTGCAGTTGGTTAAGTGTATTTTGATTAACGCAGGCACCTGATACATTTTCTAAATTATCATTTCCATCGCTGGCAAGAGCATAAAAAGTAATATGCTTTTTGCCGGCGATTTTTTTTGCCAGCAAAAGGGCAAGATGTGTGCAGCGTCCTCCAATTCCATTTCCGGTAACTTTCACAGGTGCTTCTCCGCCAAAGATATACATCCCTTTTTTGTCTGTGGAAAAAGCAAAATCAGCAATAAATTCTGCTACATTTTCTACATTTTTAGAAAAATATCGGGGCTGAACATAAACGGGGGGAGGAAGTTCTTTAGCTAACTGATAGCGAAGAGAGAAGTTATCGCCTATAATAGAATAGTAAAGTTCCTGCTTGCCCTTTTTCAATTTTGCCTGATAATAATTATCTTCAATTTTTTGGGAATTAGCAGGGAAAAAACAGCCGGAAGCAATAATTTCAGGTTCATTATCCGGGACATCGGAAAGAGCATAACAATATATTTTCATAGCTTTTATATAGTTAAGTGCCTTTCCGGCTTTGACTTTGGACTTTTTAGCGCGTTCATAATTCATTTCTTTGATATTTAAGCCACTTTGCAGCAGGTTCTTATTAAAAGCAATCAAATCCTCTAAAGTAAAACCGTTAATTGGCACTTCAAATAGAGAACTTCCTCCTCCACTAAGCAGGATTATAAGTTCTTCATTTGCATGAAGTTCCTGTAGCCAGGAAAGAATCTCCCGGCTATATTTGATAGTATTGATATCAGGAATGGGATGGCTTGCTTCTTTAACAATTAAATTGGGTATTATTCCGGATACATTTCCATATTTTGTAAGCAGATAGCCGGAATAATTTATTTTCCTTTTATTTAATATATCTACACACACCTTAGCCATTGGAAAAGCACTTTTTCCGATGGCTAAAATTTTCATAGGAGGGGAAAGAGGTCTTTTTTCCAAGTCCTTTTTAAGTTCAGGCAGTGTATTTAGTTGCCTAAGAGCGCTTTCAAATGCGTTTATAATCAGGTCTTTCATATTTTAATTCCGCGTTGCCAAATTCCAATTTGGCAGAATAATTAGGTTGCCGAATTTCACTTCGGTAAAACAGAAAAGCAATTATTTTATTTCTTGAATGAAAAGTCCTTTGTTATTCCTGCGAAAGCAGACATTTACATAAGATTAAAAATATTTACCAGTATCCAATATAAGCTTATATTACAGCGGACTTTATCAAGTTTGGCAAAAGAGAAATTTTCACTCTAATGGTTAAATAGGATTTAGCTTACTCTTCTTTCAATCGGATGCTTGCATCAATTTTGTATCACCAACTCCCAGAATAAAATAGGGATTATTGGAATTAGCCCGTTTCATAATCACCCAATAGGGCTTATCTAAGATCAGATTTTTGGGTTTATAAGCATCCGGATTTATGGAAGTTATCATTCCGATGATAGCTTCATTTTCAACGCGGGCACCTTTTTCGTCCATATCAAATTTGATAATTTCCTGCATTAGAGCAATTTGGTAACCGTCAAGTTTTTTGTTTGTAACCTTTTTATTTAGCATTTCTTTATACTCGCGTTCATAATTTAGGTGTAAAATCGGTGCTTGAAAAGTATCTTTCCGGTTCATTACAGTTCCAGGCATAAAATCTGCTTTTTCTTGAGCTGGTGCCTTTGTTTTCAGCATTTTTAAGACCTCATCGGGTTTATCCATTGGAAATCCCTTAGCCAGAAAAATCTGGTCTTGGTTATCTTTTAATTTCAAAGCGAGCAAGAACTTATCGTCATTTTCATAAGCCAAAATATAAACATTGGAATAGCTTTCAGCACCGGAAGTAAAACCATTAATTTTTTGATCCATAAAATTCAATTCCTGCTTTTGGAAAGCGATTGCATATTCAATTTGTTTAAGGAAATAGGCATAAGAGATAATATCTCTGTCACTTAATTTTAACTGCAAATCTGGTATAGTTTTATCAGGAAATTTTGCTTTGCATTCATAATTGATAAGATTAACTGTTTTTTGACCATATCCACTTCTCATATAATAACTTGCCTCATCTATATCGGCTTTAGAAAAAACGGGATTATTTAAGCAATACAATGTTTTAAGTGTGGATTCATCTTTAGTATCAAGTTCAATGGGTTCACTTGTAAAACTTTCTATCAGTTCATTCCAGGCAAGATTCATTGCTCCGCCCCAAATATAATTGTTGTGAAATTTACTGCCGGTATAATTAAAGTTTTCAGTTTCCGGAGTGACCTCTTTGGTTTTATGGTGGCAGCAAGCCGAAAATAAGAGAGCAGTTATTAGGATTATGACAATTTGATATTTCTGCATTTTTAACCTCATTTCATCTTTTTGGCAGGATAAATTACGGGGAAATTGTGTCAACAACAATGTATATCTTTAACGAATTATGCATATCATATAGATTTCAATTGTTAATGGGCAGAGGAGGAGCAGGATTTGTGTAATTTTTTTCTCTCACAGATTACACAGATAACACAGATATATATTAGAAAGGATTTATAATTTTCCATTCTCAATTTTTCATTAAAGTAATCACCATTTCTCTATCTTTTTCCCAAAAAACCATTGACAGCAACAGCCAGCCCTAAAAATAAGCATTATCTTAAAGAGGAGTAATAAATGCGAAACGGAATAAAAATTATAATAGTGTGTTTGTTTTGCACTTTAACTTGGTCAATGCAGGGGGAAATAATTTCTCCTTTTTCCTTAAAGGATAAGACATTTGAAGCAAGAACTGATTTTGGAATTGGAACCTTGAAGAACAGGAATTTTTCTTTTTGGGAAGGCAATTCTTCCTTTCATTATCCCCAAAATATTCAAGCGGAAATGGATTATGATAGTTATTCCAGTTTTCCCGAATGGAGTAAAAATGTCACTTTTCATTCCGCTCAGGAATTCTTGTATCTTGATGTGCCAAAGAGTGGGGGAAATATTCAAGAGTTTAATTCATTTAATACTATTGGCGTAAAATCCAGATTAGCAGGAGTAGAGGTCTTTTATAACTTGATAAATAACCGTAATGATACAGATGAAAAGGCAACAAGTTATCATTTTAATAAGTATGGAATAGGTGCCGGTTTTCCTAATTCGGAATCATTACGACTTTTTGGCTGGTTAATGCATACCGATTTAAGCGATATTTATCCCGAAGTTGATTTTTCGTCCTATAAAGCTCAAATGGCTAAACGCTATAGAAGTAAAAGTCAAATAGCAGAACTGGGAATGGAATATGAATATAATGAGATACCGGATAAGGTATCAGAGGAAGAGCTAATTAAAGTATCTGAATATTTTCCGGATGACTATCTGGATTGGACTCCTAAAAAACGGTTTAGCGCTTATGTTTACGCTTCCAGTATACGGAATTTTTATCTGGAACCTTTTTTCCTAAATGGACATGCTCCTGACTGCAGTCCCTTATTATTAGCCGATAAATCTGCCAGTAGTGTGTTATGCAGATTTACCACAGAAGACAGAAAAAACGATTATGTGGATAATTCACAGATTGTTTTAGACGGCATTCTTGCCCTTAATTTCGGGAAATATTTCGGGCTTGATTTTCGCTATGATTCCGAAAAGAAAGAGGATTACAAAAACGATATAAAGGAAAATACTTTCAATATTACTGGAAATATGCGGTTAAATTTTATCGGAAAGGAATCGTATCGGCTAATCGGTATTTTGGAGTATTTATATAATAAAACCAAAGGTGAAAATGCCTCTGAAAATCTTAATTTCGGATTATATGGAATTTTACGCTTGAAAAATCATTTGAATTTAATCGCCTACCTAAAACTGGATAATGAATGGCAAAGAAAGGATGATTTTTTAGAGTTTGACCACAGAGATAATAAGCTCGGAACTATCCTTTCCGTGAGATTATAGTTGACATAATATTTCCAGATTTTGATATGGAATCATTAAAAAAAAGGGGGAATTTTTATAATGAAAGTGCTAAAGACCTTTCCTGATAAATGCATTACCTGCCATAATTGCGAAAGCGCCTGCTCCAAACTCTATTTTAAAGAGGATAATGCAGAAAAATCGTGCATAGTAATTAACGAAGAGGTTTATCCTCCGGAAATGATTGTCTGTAATCAATGCGGGAATTGTATTGATATATGTCCTACTTTAGCATTAACTATTAATACTCAAGGGGTAGTTATGTTGAATAAATCCCTTTGTATTGGCTGTTTGATGTGCGTAGCTGCCTGTCCGAATAATGCAATGCGTTTTGCTAAAGGTGTTTATAATCCTTTTAAATGTATTGCTTGCGGAAGTTGCCCCAAAACCTGTCCCGCTGAAGCAATAGAATTAGTAACCGCTTAAGGAGAGAAAAATGAACCGCAAATTAATTTCCGAATTCAAATATGACCTGGCACCTGTTATTCGTGGCTATAATAAACGCTCATTGTATATAAATTTAAGCACTAATGAAATAAAACAAAAGCCAGTTACCGAGCTAATGATTGATAAATTTGTTGGCGGAAAAGGTTTTGACCTTTATCTGATGTGGCATAGTGTTCAAGATGATACCAAATGGGATAGTCCCGAAAATGAAATCTGCATTTCTTTCGGTCCGCTTTGTGGAAATACTAGTTATCCAGGTAGCGGAAAATCCATTGTTACAACTATTTCGCCTTTAACGGGAATTCCTGTGGACTGTAATGTAGGTGGTCATTTTGGTCCTTATGCCAAATTTTCCGGCTGGGATGCTATTGAACTTCAAGGAATTGCCAATGAGGAAGTGATAATTTATATAGATGGAGATAAAGGCATTGTGCAAATTCTTTCCGCTCCCGAGGAAGAGATTAATAGTCATATTCTTGCTGAAGAATTGATTAAAGAATTTGCCGACGGACCGGATAAATATCAATTTGTTTCTGTGGTTTCCAGCGGTAAAGCGGCAGAAAATGTTTTAATCACCTGTCTGAATTTTTCCTTTTGGGATAAAAGAAGAAAAGTGGCTCGCTTGAAACAGGCAGGTAGAGGTGGAACAGGTAGTGTATTCAGACACAAGAAAATAAAAGCATTGGTGGTTAAATATTCCGGTCTGAAAGTGGATTCTAATAATCCCGAGGATGCTGAAACCCTTAGAATGACTGGCTTGAAATTGCATAAAGAAATTGAAGCTGGAGATGCCACTCAAAATCGGATGCGCCAAGTGGGAACTGCACATTTGATGGAAATTATGAATGATTACGATTTACTGCCTATCCGCAATTTTAAATATGGTCAAAGCCCGGAAGCAGAAGGTTTACATTCCCGCGAATTTAAGAATCTATTTACTCAAGGTATGCCAGATGGTTGTTGGTATGGTTGTTCTCTTTCCTGTTGTAAAGGTGTGGATAATTTTGAACCAAGAACCGGACCCTACAAAGGTCAAAAGGTCTGTGTGGACGGTCCTGAATATGAAACAGCTGCGGGTTGCGGAAGTAATATCGGTGTTTTCAATGCCCGGGATGTAGTAGAAATTAATTTTTACTGTGATACTTATGGAGTGGATACAATTTCTTTTGGAACCAGCACTGCTTTTGCAATGGAATGTTATGAAAACGGTATTTTGAATAAAGAACGCACTGGCGGACTTGAACTTACTTGGGGAAATGCAGATGCTGCCTTGGAACTTTTACATCAAATGGCTAAGGGAGAAGGTTTTGGAGTTATAGTAGGACAAGGTGTGCGCAGAATGAAGCAGATTTTTGCAGAAAAATATGGTGCCGATCCCAATTTCCTGCAAGACATTGGTATGGAAGCAAAGGGCTTGGAATATTCACAATATATGAGTAAAGAGTCCTTAGCTCAACAAGGTGGTTATACTCTTGCCTTAAAAGGACCTCAACATGACGAGGCATGGCTAATTTTTATGGATATGGTGAATAACCAGATTCCTACCTTTAAGGATAAAGCTGAGGCATTACATTATTTTCCGATGTTTAGAACCTGGTTTGGTTTACAGGGATTATGCAAACTTCCCTGGAATGATATTGAACCGGCAAATAATGCTGAAACCGATGAACCAGCAAAAGTTCCGGAACATGTTCAAAACTATGTTGATATCTATAAAGCTATAACTGGTAAACCACTGGATAAAGTTTCTCTGATTGAACAGTCAGAAAGGGTCTATAATTTCCAGAAGGTCTTTTGTTTACGGATGGGAAAAGGAAGAAGAATTGATGATGTTCCACCCTATAGAGCTGTGGGTCCTGTAACTGAAGAAGAATATCTTTCCCGTCAGGAACGCTATGATCAGCAGTTGAAAGAAAAAATAGGTGTTGACCCCGAAGGGAAAAGCACTGCTGAAAAGATGGATATTTTAAGAAAATATAGAGAAGACCAATATCAGCAATTGATTGATGCTGTTTATGAAAGAAAGGGTTGGACAAAAGAAGGAGTTCCTAAAATTGAACATTTGCAGAAAATAGGAATGGACCTACCTGAGGTTATTGAAGTAGTGAAAAGATTTCTCTAATATATGCTCAAACAGATAAAACAGATTGCACAGATATTTGGAAATGTGTCGCCATAAGTCATAAGCGCGGTCAAAGTTATCTCCAGGCAAAAAATTTATTAAGGTGCAAATGACACCTGTCTTACATTCTCAATTGTCAATTAATTTTCTTTATCTCTCTGTGAAGCAATCCGTTATTCCTTTTATGCGTAAGTTATCTTAACGCACCATATAGAGCTTTGATATCTTTTACTTTAACAACTTTTGGATTGGCTTTTACTTTAGCGTAACTGGAAATGAAGATTTTCTCATAACCCAATTTCAGAGTTTGGCTGATATGTTTATCCAATTGTGAAACAGGACGAACTTCTCCATTTAAGCCAACTTCCCCGATAAATACGGCTTTTTCAATTAGCGGTTGATCTTTCATACTGGAAATTAGAGCAGCTAAAATAGCCAAATCCAAGGAAGGATCGGTACTGCGTATTCCACCTGTCAAATTTACAAAGACATCACAATTGCGAAGATAAAGTGAGAGGTTTTTTTCCAAGATAGCCAAAAGCATAGCCAATTTTTTTTGGTCCAGTCCTACCGCTACTCTTTGCGGAGTTCCGTAATTGGAAGCATTTACAAGGGTTTGCACTTCCACAATGAAACTGCGGCTGCCTTCCATAATACAACTAATAGCAGTTCCGATGTCATTTTGTTCGTGGCTGAGAAAGATATTATTGGGATTGGAGACCTCTATCAAACCGAGATGAGTCATTTCAAAAAGACCTATTTCGTTGGTTGAACCAAAACGATTTTTTACTGCTCGCAGAATTTTGTATTGGCTACGTTGTTCCCCTTCAAAATAAAGAACGGTATCTACCATATGTTCAATAATTTTTGGTCCAGCAACTAATCCTTCTTTAGTTACATGACCTACTAAAAATAGAGGTATACCTAAGTTTTTAACCGTTCGTAATAGGCGACTGGTAGTTTCTCTTAATTGAGTGACAGTTCCGGGAAGGGCATCAAGTGAAGGGATGCTTACCGATTGAATAGAATCCACAATTACCAGATCAGGTTTATTTTCTTCAATTGCTTCGATAATGTGTTCCGCATTGTTAGTACATAGCAGATAAATATTTTCACTTGTAACTTTCAAACGTTTACTGCGTAAGCGAATTTGTTCGGTACTTTCTTCACCCGAACAATAGAGTGTTTTTTTATTCTGTTTACCCATCCATTCAGAAAGTTGCAGCATAAGAGTAGATTTACCAATTCCGGGTTCACCGCCGATCAAAATCAGCATACCTTTTACAATTCCTCCACCCAGAACCAGGTCAAATTCTTTTATTCCGGTCAGTAAGCGAGAAAATTCATCATATTCCAGATCAATTATTCTTTCTGGTTTACTTAGAGGTAATGTTTCTACGGGTTTATTATTTTTTCCCGTTACGCGAGTAGATTCTTTTAAAGTGCCCCAAGCACCACAGGCAGGGCATTTTCCACTCCATTTACCGGTTTCAAAACCGCAATCAGTGCAGAAGAAAATAGTTGCCATAAAATCAACCTCAAATTTTTTGCCATAATAATCTGATGTTATTTTATGGCAAGAAAATTAAGCATCTTGCTGGATAGTTATCTATAATAGCATTTTAAGGGTTAAGTTTTTTTACCGTTGTTCAAGCGTAATTTTTAATCGGCAAAAATATTTTTTGCTTTGGGGAAATTTTGCGTTATAATGTGAAATAGGGAGATTAAAATGTCTGCAAAAGTAATTGTATTTTCCACTCCTACTTGTATCTGGTGCAAGAAAGCGAAGGAGTATCTGAAATCCATAAACCAGAATTTTACAGACATAGATGTTTCCAAGGATATTGCTGCTCGGAATGATATGATCCGCAAAAGCGGACAGGAAGCTGTTCCGCAAATATGGATAAATAATATTCCAGTAGTCGGTTTTGATCTGGAAAAGATCAATCGTTTATTAAACTTAAATAATACAAAAAAAGGAGAATCAAATGGCTGATTATGCAAAAAAATTCCACGAGCTCATCACTCGCCTGCAAATGGTTTTGAGTGAAATTGACTATGCTCAAAAAGCATGCTTACAAGCAGGAAGAATGGAGTGTATGCTGTTAAACTACCTTTATAAGGTAAACGGTCCTGCCAATATGAACGAACTGGCTAAGGAACTGAATGTTTCTCATAGCCGAATTACCAGAATTATGGATAACCTTGTTGCCAAACAACTTGTTATTCGTGAACCTTCGGAAGAAGACCGTCGTTGCTGGTTTGCCCGGATTACTGAAAAAGGTAAGAAACTGGCAGCTAACAGCTTACAGACAGTTTTAGATCAACAGGCAAAAATACTGAAGAAAATACCTGAAAAGGATATTGAAGCAATCTATAAGGCACTTAAACTCTATGTGGATAAATATGAAGAGGTATTGAAAGAAACAATAGCAGGATTATAATGTCCACTTATGTAAAAACCGTTTGGTCTGGTGGGATGAGCTTTACAGCTGAAGTCAACGGACATAAGCTGATTATGGATGCTGATCCCTATTTTGGTGGTACTGATCAAGGTCCGAGGCCTAAACCTTTATTGCTTGCCGCCTTAAGTGGCTGTAGCGGAATGGATATTGTTTCCATTCTGGAAAAAATGGGAATAAAGGATTATAATTTGGAAATGGATGCTCGGGGTGAATCTGCTACTGAGCATCCTATTATTTATCATACGATAACTTTAACTTACAACTTTCAAGGCAATAACCTTCCCGCTGAAAAAATAGTAAAAGCAGTAAAACTTTCCCTGGAAAAATACTGCGCTGTGAATGCTATGTTGAAAAAAGCTGCGAAAATAATTCCCAAAATCTATATTAACAATTTGGAGGTTCCATTATGAAATGGTGGCTTCTCATTATACTGTCTTTGTCTTTAGCATTTTTAGGTTGTGAAAAAACCGATCAACCTACAATAAATGAAGATGGAACAAAAGATAACGGAAAATTAGAGTCCGGAGGAAAAAATCCTGAATCTAAAACCGGTGTGTGGCTTACTGATTGGAATGATGCAATGAAAACAGCTGATGTGCTGAATCGTCCCGTTTTAGTAGATTTTACAGGTTCTGACTGGTGTATCTGGTGTAAAAAACTGGAGGAAGAGGTTTTCGGTAAAGGCGAATTTTTAGAGTATGCCAAAAAAAATCTCGTTTTGCTGAAAGTTGATTTTCCCCGTGATATTGAGCAAAGTGAAGAATTGCAAAAATTTAATGAACAAAAAATGAAAGAATACGGGATTCAAGGTTTTCCCACCATTGTTCTCGTAAATTCTAAAGGTGAAGAAATTGCCCGCACGGGGTATAGACCCGGGGGAGCAAAAGAATATGTAAAACACTTACAGGAATTGCTACAGCCAAAAGAATAAATAATTACCTGCTTAATAACAAAATCTCTTTCAATATTGGAGGGGGACAAAAATACTCCGGTAATAAAATACTCCAAACAGTAAGCACAGGATCATATGATGTCCCCGTCTTTTTTTTATTGGGAATTTTTATTGTTTAGCTGGAGGATGATGTTCTTCGGCAAAAATATGCGGAGCTTCAACGAGCTACGGCTATACAATAAATTGTGACAACTTTAAAATTAGCAGCACGGATCTAACGGATATAACGGATAAACGCAAATTAAATATTTGTAATCACCCCTGCACTAAAAATTCCTCCAAAATAGCTTAACTTTTAAAGTATCAATAAATTATCCCTTTCTTTTGTTTCCTACAATAAAAGGTGAGTAATTGCTTGTAACATAGTAGATTATCTAACGACTCCGTAACACTTCCGTAACACTGCAGTAGTTTCGTTACGGAGTTGTTACTTGGTTGTTACTTCAGTAATATTCAGTCAGCTAAGTATGAACCTTATATTTTTGAAGCCAATCTCATTGTGCAAATCTCAAAGATTACGCTCTTACTATTTTCCTACATTCCAGCTTGACAAATATAGCCATCCTCCTTTTTCTGCTTAGATAAAGTTTAAAGAGAGGAATAAAGATGAATAGATACATACTGAAAGGTGGCACAATTCTAACATTTGATAGTAGCCATCCGGTTTTAGAGCAAGCAGAAATTTTAATTGATGATGGTTATATCCTGCAAATCGGCTCAGAAAAAAGCTTTACCGATGAGGTTTGTGAACGCATAGATGTAGAAGGCAAAATCATTATGCCCGGGCTCATAAATGCTCATCATCATTTCTATTCTACTTTTGTAACCGGCTTGGGAAAAGCTGCTCCTGCCAAAAATTTTAATGCTGTGTTGGAAAATTTGTGGTGGCGTTTGGATAAAAAACTGCTTTCTGAAGATAACTATTATAGCGCCTTAATTTCTATCCTTACTTCCATTCGGAAAGGAACAACCACTATTATTGATCATCATGCTTCCCCTTTTGCCGTGAAAGGTTCTCTTTCTCAAATTGCCAAAGCGGTTCAAGAAACGGGAATAAAAGCATCTTTGTGCTATGAGGTTTCAGATAGAGATGGAGATAAAATTGCCCAAGAAGGAATTGAGGAAAACTATAACTGGATAAAAAATTGTCAAAACGATCCTAATCCTTATTTAAAAGGACTTTTTGGATTACATTCCGCTTTTACGCTTTCGGACAAAACCCTATCTATTGTAGCTGATAAGGTTCGGGAACTTAACTGCGGTATTCATATTCATACTGCGGAAGCTGAATCGGATGAAAAATACAATCTGGAGCATTATGGTAAAAGAGTTGTGGAACGCTTGAGCGATTTTAATTTGCTAAATAATAAAAGCATCCTGGCTCATTGTGTCCATTTAAACCCCAAGGAATTGATCCTGGTGGCGGAAAAAGGCGCTGCAATTGTTACTAATCCGCAATCTAATTTGAATAATGCTGTGGGCATTGCCGATGTTTGTAAAATGACGGAATTGGGTGTAACTGTCGGTATTGGCACAGATGCAATGACCAATAATATGCTGGAAGAAGTCAGAGTTGGTATTTGGGCTCAACATCTTAAACAGAATGATCCCTCGCGTGGCTTTGTTGAACTTGCCTCTGCTCTGGTTTTTAATAATCCACTAATTGCGCAAAAATATTGGGGGGCAAAATTTGGAACAACAACTGCAGGCAGTCCTGCAGATATTATTGTGGTTGATTACATTCCGCATACTCCTTTTAATGAAGAAACATGGATGGGACATTTGATTTACGGAATTTCCCAAGCAAATGTGGAAGCAACTATTTGTCAGGGCAAAATCCTGATGTGGAACGGAGAATTGCTGCTGGATATTGATGAACAGGAAGTTAAAGCCAAAGCAAGAGAATTAGCGGAAAAATTGTGGGACAGATTTTAAATAAGCGAAATAGATTTTTTACAAAGAGCAAAAGAGAAGAAATTAGAATGAAGAATGTAAAAAAAGGAAAAATAACGCTGTTGAACTTGGAAATAAACCTCGGTATAAAAAATAAATTTGCAGAATCGGCGTTAAATTTTTTGCCGTAAAGACATAAGGAGAATGATAATGTATAAAGAGATTTTTGCAAGAGCAAAACATTATGAAGATACCAGCACCCGTTTTTTAATGGATATGGTGAAAATACCTTCTTTCTCTACTAAAGAAAAAGAAGTTGCAGAATGCATCCTAAAAGAAATGCAGGAAATAGGAATGGATGAGGCATATATTGATCCTTTGGGTAATGTTATCGGTCGTTTGGGTTTTGGCAAAAAAGTGATTGCTTTTGATGCGCATATTGATACTGTTTATCCGGGAGACCTTTCTCTTTGGGATTTTGATCCTTTTGCTGCTCATATCAAAGACGGAAAAATTTGGGGTAGAGGAACTGTTGATCAGAAAAGCGGAATGGCAAGTATGCTTACTTCTGCCCGCATAATGAAAGATTTGGATTTAGGCAAGGAATTTAGCATTTATTTTACAGGAACAGTTATGGAAGAGGACTGCGATGGATTATGCTGGCAGTATATTCTTCAAGAAGGAGAAATTAAACCCGAACTTGTTGTAATTACAGAACCGACAAACCTGAATATTTATCGGGGTCATAGAGGTAGAATGGAAATGGAGGTTAGCATTAAAGGACTTTCCTGTCATGGTTCTGCTCCTGAACGCGGAGATAATGCTATTTATAAAATTTCCCGTATTGCTTTAGAAATAGAGAAATTGCATCAAAATCTGCGTTATGATGATTTTTTGGGAAAAGGAAGTATTTGCGTAACTCAGGTCTTTTTTACAGGACCAAGCCAATGTGCTGTTCCCGATAGTGCACGCATTCATTTAGACAGACGTTTAACCTTTGGAGAAAATAAAGAAAGCGCTGTTGCCGAAGTTCAGGATGCCTGTAAAAAAGCCGGTTATCCTGATGCTACAATAGAAATTTTAACTTATCAGGAGGCAGCATATACAGGATTGGTTTACCCTACCGAAAAATATTATCCTACTTGGGTTACACCTTTGGATTCAGTTTATGTGCAAAATGCCGCTGATGCCTACACAAAAACCCTGGGAACAAAGCCACTTATTGATAAATGGACTTTTTCCACTAATGGTGTTTCTATTGCAGGAATGAAAGGAATTCCCTGTATTGGATTAGGTCCCGGGAATGAAATTTATGCTCATTCACCTAATGAAGCATGCCCGATTGAACATTTAACCAAAGCTGCTGCTTTTTATGCTGCGCTGGTTTATAGATTTTCACAGGAAAAGTGAGATGGATTTTTCACAAAGAGAAAAAGAGAGAAAGAGAAGAATTGACTATTGAAAATTATAAAGAAAAATCTGTGGTAATCGGAATAAATCCTTGTGCTATTCTTTTATCTGCGAAATTAGTGAAATCTATGCGAGAAACAGATGAAGAGTTATTTAACTAAATACCGCTGTATTGAATGCGGGAAAGAATTTGACCCTAATGAACTGCATTATCTTTGTGATGAATGTGGCCGGGATTATCTACCTGGAATGCCATTAAAAGGAGTTTTGGAAGCGGTTTTTAACTATGAAGAAATTGGCAGAAAATGGAAACAAAATCCTGACCCTCTTCTTTTTAGTGCTGTAAATCCTAAATTTTATCCTCCTTTGCCCGTAGGGAACACACCTTTTTTTAGGGTTAATGTTCCTGGTTTGAAAAGCGGAGAAACTGCGTCCTCCGACTACACAAAATTTTGGATAAAATTTGACGGCTTAAATCCTAGTGGCAGTTATAAAGATCGTGCCTCACAACTTGTTGTAGCTGATGCTTTACAAAAAGGGATTAAAGAAATTGTAACTGCCAGCACAGGAAATGCTGCTTGTTCACTTGCTTGTTTAGGTGCTTCAGCCGGTTTGAAAGTTGTTATTTTTGCTCCTCAAAATGCTCCTCCTGCAAAATTAATTCAAATTCAGGTGCATAATGCGGAACTACATAAGATTGATGGCAGTTATGATGATGCTTTCAAAGCCGCGTTGGAATATACAAAAACGCATAATTGTATGTGTCGGAATACGGGCTATCATCCTTTAACCATAGATGGCAAAAAAAGTGCTGGAATTGAAATTTATGTCCAAAATGGATATAAAGTTCCGGATTGGATTGTGATTCCGGTTGGCGATGGAGTTATTTTAACAGGTATCTACAAAGCATTTTTGGACTTAAAAAAAGCCGGAATAACAGAAAAAATGCCTCATCTTTTATGTGTTCAGGCAGAAAGCAGTGATGCTATTACTTCCTATTGGGAAACAGGAATTTATCACGATGCTGAAAACCCTATTACTATAGCCGATTCCATTAAAGTGAAGACACCTGCTTTAGCGCATTGGTCTATTAAAGCACTTAAAGAAACAGATGGAAAATGCATCAGGGTAAGCGATAAAGAAATTCAGGAAGCTCAGCTGGAACTGGCAAAAGAAACAGGTGTTTTTGGTGAACCCTCTTCTTCAGCAACTTTGGCTGGACTAAAAAAGGTTGTAAATCATAGTTGGTTAAAAGATGCTAAAGATATTGTATTATTGATAACAGGTCACGGTTTGAAAGACCCTGGAGCGGTAAAACTATGAAAGCAAGCGGAATTTACGATTTCCATGTGCATATTGGTGAAACCATTGGTGGACACCTTTTAGCAGATAGTTGGAAAAGTTTCAATCTTCTTTATGAACATAACGGTTTGGAAGGAATTGGTGTTTTTGTAACCGAAAGCCAGAGTGAACCGCTTTCTTCCAAACTGGCAAGAATGCGAAAAGCGTCCCGCAGTTTTTTGGGAAAGGTTTTCTGGCATTTAACTCCCAGGCAGTTGGATGTTCGCAGATTAGAAAACATTCTTAAGGAAGATACCGATTTGAAGCTCTATACTACCTATCGTGAGGTAGGGCTATATCAAAGCTATGAAAGTATTGAACACTTGATGGAAGAAATGCCCTCCCCTAAAAAAAGGTTGCTGGTGCACTGTGAAGATGATGAAATTATTAGTGAATATAGTGAACGCTATCCTTTTCATAATCCTTCGGATCACTGTTTGCGGCGTCCTGAAAAGGCAGAAATTTCTGCAGTGGAAAAGTTGCTTGACCTTTCTATAAAACATCATTATCCTCTTCACATAGTGCATATTTCTTCTCCTCAGGCAGCGCTTTTAGTTCAACAGGCAAAAAAAGAAGCGGATTATATTACTTGTGAAACTGCACCTCATTATTTGCTTTTGAATGAAGAGGTCTTAAATGAACCGGAAGGTCATCGTTGGCTTTGTTCTCCTCCATTACGCAGTGAAAGCAGTAGAGGTCTTTTACTGGAACTTTTACAGGATGGTGTTTTTGATATTATTGCCAGTGATCATTGTGCTTTTAGTTCTGAAACCAAAGATGTAGGAATTTTGTATCCTGCCAAAACCCCAATGGGCATTGCAGGAAGCGGAGTTCTTTTTACTTTGCTGGCAGAGCATTTGGTAGAAAAAGGCAAGCTTAGTATGGAGCAACTTTTTAATTTTATAAGTTTTAATCCAGCTAAACTGATGGGTTTTTCGGTTCAAAATGATAAGCTTAGTTATGAACGCTTGGGAGCTCCAATTCCCGTTATTCCCAGTTGGGCAAATACACCTAATCCGTGGATTGATTTTTGGAGCTATTATGAATTGAGGAGGCATCATAATGATGTTTACTGATGCATTTCGTAATGACGCTGCTGCTAAAGTAACAGGTAGAGCAAAATATACTGATGATTATAAACTTCCTGATATGCTTTATGCTGTTCCTTTGCATTCTCAAGTGGCAAGCGCTATAATTAAATCAATTGATTACTCTGAGGCGCTTAAGCAAAAAGGAGTGGTAGCTGTTTATACGGCAAAGGATATCCCCGGGAAGATCAAATTTGGCCAGATTATTAAAGATTGTCACACTATAATTAATAGAAGGATTCGTTCTGCGGGAGATGTTATTGCCTTAGTTGTGGCAGAAACTCGGGAAATTGCTCTTTCAGCTTTGCCTTTAATTAAAGTGGAACTGGAAGAAATTCCCGCTGTTTATAATCCCGAAGAAGCAATGCAAGAAACAAGCCCTTTGGTTAATCCTGATTTTGGCAGTAATATCTGCAACTATCATAAAGTGCGAACTGGTGATATTGAACAGGGTGAAAAAGAAGCAGATATTATTATGGAACAGGAATTTAATACTTCACGCGTAGAGCACACTTATCTGGAACCGGAAACAGCACTTTGTTATTTACGTCCTGATGGAGTTATGGAAGTTCTTGGCAGTATGCAACATCCTTTTTCTACAAGAAGATTTGTTGCTTCCACTTTGGGTTGTAAACTAAGCGAAGTGGAAGTGAAAAATATTCCTATGGGAGGTGGTTTTGGAGGAAAAGATGATACAGCGGCTTTGGTTTGTGCCAGAGCAGCTTTATGTGCCTATCTAACAAAGAGACCGGTAAAATTAACTTACAGCCGGGAAATGAGTATGCGGGAAAGCTATAAACGGCATCCTTATAATCTGCAATATAGAATGGGACTGAAAAAGAACGGCAAAATCGTCTTTATCAAAGCACGTATTATTGCAGACGGTGGTGCTTATTGTAGTGTAACGCCTTGGGTAACTTGGCGTTCCACAGTTCAAAGTTGTGGCTGCTATGAAGTTCCCAATGTGCAGAGTGATGTTTATGGTGTTTACACCAACAACATTTTTTCCGGAGCTTTCAGAGGTTTCGGTTCTCCGCAGGTAAATTTTGCCATAGAACAGTTAATAGAAATGGCTGCTCAGAAATTGAATATGGATGAAACAGAATTCCGAAAGATAAATATGGTTCATCAAGGCAGCAAGACAATTACCGATCAGAAACTGGATAATCATACCGTTTCTTTGCAGGAGGTTATGGATAGCGTTTTAAAAGAAATTGATTACGAAAATAAAGTAAAGAAATGCAGTTTCGGCAATCCTAAAATAGACGAATGGTATGGCATCGGTTATGCAATTTCTTATCGGGGAGTTAGTTTAGGAGCAGAAGGAACCGATATGAACAGCGCTATTATTTATATTCAACCCGATGGCAGTGTTTTACTGGAAACGGGAGTTCACGAAAACGGTCAAGGAGCTCAAAGTGCAATGATCTTAATTGCATCAGAAGAACTTAGCATCCCTAAAGAGCTTATTCGTTATCGTTTACCTTCCACTTCCAATATTCCTGATGGTGGTTCTACAGTTGCTTCCAGAGGAACTATTATGGGGGGAGGAGCTGTTGTTAATGCTGCAAAAATAATTAAACAGCGTCTCTGTGAGGGAGTAGAAAAAGCTCTTGGTATAAAGGATTGCAGTTATAAAGATGGTAATGTCTATTTCGCTCAGGGAGAAAAAGTTGCGGATTACTTTGAAGCAGTTCGTTTATGTTATGATCATCAAATTTATCCCTATGCCTTCGGAGTTTTTCAGGCACCGCCAATTAGCTGGGATGAAGAAACAGGCCATGGAAACGCTTATTTTTCCTGGGTTTACAGTTGCCAGGCAGCTGAACTAAAAGTGAATTCCAAAACAGGGAAAATCACTTTACTGAATTTAGTTGCCGCTCACGATATTGGCAGAGCTATCAATCCTGCTTTACTGGCTGGTCAGATTTACGGTGGAATGGCAATGGGAGCGGGTTATGCCCTATACGAAAATTTCCCCTTGGTAAATGGCGAACCAAAGGCAAGCAATTTTAACAGCTATAGAGTGATGCGAAGTACCGATTTACCGGAAATGACAGCTATTTTTGTGGAAAATCCTGATCCCAATTCACCTTGCAAGGCAAAAGGAATTGGAGAACCGGCTTTGGAAATTACCGCTCCGGCAATTGCCAATGCCCTTTACAGAGCTACCGGAAAAAGATTTACAGACCTGCCTATGGCTCCGCAGGTTTGGGAATATGTTAAAGGAAAGCAAAAATGAAAATAACTGTAAATAACATTGAATATACTGTGTCCGAAAACCTTGCTGAACTGAAACTTTCCGCCTATTTGCGGGAAAATCTGGATTTAACGGGAACCAAAATCGGCTGTGATATTGGTGTTTGTGGAAGTTGCACAATTCTGATAAATAATAAACCAATGCGTTCCTGCCTGCTGAAATTAAAAGATGTTGCCGATAAACAGGTCTTAACGATTGAGGGACTGGCATCTTCCGATGGAACTTTACATCCTGTTCAGCAGGCATTTATTGATGCAGGAGCAATTCAATGCGGATTTTGCACCCCGGGAATGGTTTTAACCGCTTATGCCTTTTTGCTGGAAAATAAACAGCCCACGCGAGAAGAAGCCAGAGAAGCAATTAAAGGAAATATTTGCAGATGTACGGGATACCAGCAAATTATAGATGCTATCCTCCTGGCTGCACACCGTATGCAAAAAAGATTAGACATCGAGAACACCGAAATATTTGATAATTTAACCCGTATTTTGTAATAATGGGATACATGAGATGTTCATTCCAAGTTTCATTTTTACACTTTTTCACCTTTTAACTTTCACCTTTTATATAAAATAGAGGTATAATATGGAGAAGATTAATACCCTGATTAATGAACTGGAAACCTTAAAACCGGATTTATTCGGTAAGGATTTCCTTTTAACCTGGGATAACAGTTTGGACAGCTTGAAAGCAGTAATGCTTGTTGCTGAAATCCTGCAGAACTTGCATTGGCAAAAGAAGCCCTGGCGAATTTTTGATTATGGCTTAGCAATATCTATTTTTCGGGATAACAGCACGCGAACGCGTTTCAGTTTTGCTTCGGCAGTGAATGGTTTGGGCTTAGCTTTAGCGGAATTGGATGAAGTGAAAAGTCAAATTGCGCATGGTGAAACGGTTCGGGAAACAGCCAATATGATTTCCTTTTTAACTGAAGTAATCGGTATTCGTGATGATATGTATCCCGGAGAGGGGCATACTTATATGTTGGAAGTTGCCAATGCTATTAGTGAAGGTTATCAACAGGGAATTTTAGCACAAAGACCTGCCATTATAAATTTACAATGTGATTTAGACCATCCTACGCAAGTTCTTTCCGATCTTTTGAAACTGAAGGATTATTTTGGTGGATGGGATAATCTGAAAGGCAAGAAAATAGCTATGAGTTGGGCATATTCTCCTTCTTATGGAAAACCGCTTTCTGTTCCGCAGGGAATAATAAATCTGATGACCCGTTTTGGGATGAATGTTGTTTTGGCTCATCCTGAGGGCTATGATTTGCTTCCGGAGACCATACAGTCGGCTTTTTCATTTGCTCAAGAGAGCGGAGGTTCATTTAGCCAAACCACTTTAATGGAAGAAGCATTCCAAAATGCCGATATCGTTTATCCTAAAAGTTGGGCACCAATGTCAGTTATGCAACAAAGAACCAAATTGCTTAAAGCCGGAGATAAACAGGGCTTGAAAGAACTGGAAATGCATTGTTTGGCTCAAAATGAAAAGTATATTGACTGGGAATGCGACGACGAGATGATGAAATTGACCAAAAACGGAAATGCGCTTTATGAACACTGTCTTCCTGCAGATATTAGCGATGTAAGTTGTGAAAATGGTGAAGTGGCAAAAAGCGTGTTTGAAAAATACCGTTTGCATACCTATCAGGAAGCGGGTTATAAGCCATTTGTGATTGCCGCGATGATTTTTATGAGTAAAGTGAAAGAGCCGGCAGCAAAGCTGAGAAGTTTTGTGTAACAAAGAGAAAAGTGAGTTGGTGAGGTAGCCAGTTTGCGAGATGGAATCGGAGAAGAATGTATTGTTTTTCTGTTTTACAAAGAGAGAAAGAGATTGGATTTACACAGAGGATAAGGTTATATCATTTTTTAAAGGGCTTATCATTCAAAAAATGAGGTCAGTTCATTTTACAGGAAAAACAATTGACAAGGCGGGGCAGAAAAAAAACAAGGTAATAACATAAAGTAAAAAAATAACGGAGTTAGAAGATGAAAAACATTCTGGTTCTCGGAGCGGCAGGTCAAATTGGTTCGGAACTTGTTCCTTATTTGCGTAAGTTCTATGGCTCAAATGCAGTTGTTGCTGCCTATCGTAGCACACCTTTAACAATGGAAATTCGGGAAGGCGGTCCCTGTGAAAATTTGGATGCTATGGAAGCGGATAAGATATTTGAAGTAGTTAAAAAATACAATATTGATACTATAATCAATCTGGTAGCTGTTCTTTCCGCCAAAGGGGAAGCCAATCCTGTAAAAGCATGGAACATAAATATGGGAAGCTTGATCAATTCCCTGGAAATAATGCGTGAAGTTAAAGGTGCTGTTTTTACACCTTCTTCCATAGGTGCATTTGGTCCTTCCACGCCCTTGGATAATACCCCCCAGGATACAATTATGCGTCCTACTACAATTTATGGCATTTCCAAAGTTGCTGCCGAACTTTGGAGCGACTATTATTTCTTAAAATATGGAGTGGATACGCGGGGAGTTCGTTATCCGGGAATTATTTCCAATGTAACTCTTCCTGGAGGAGGGACGACTGATTATGCGGTAGAGATTTATTATGAGGCAATTAAAAATAAACATTATACCTGTTATCTGAAACCGGGAACTTATCTGGATATGATGTATATGCCGGATGCTATGCGTGCCTGTGTAGAGCTTATGGAAGCAGACCCCAAAAAGTTAAAGCACCGTAATTGTTTTAATGTTACAGCAATGAGCATTGAACCCGAAATGATTGCCAAGGAAATTAGAAAGCATATTCCCGAATTCACAATTGACTATCAAATTGATCCTGTAAGACAATCCATAGCAGAAACCTGGCCCAATTCTATGGACCAGACAGCAGCTATGGAAGAATGGGATTGGAAACCAGAATATGACCTTCCTGCAATGACTTTAGATATGCTGAAGGTTCTTTCCCAAAAGCTTAAGAAATGATAAAAATCGGAGTTGTGGGAGTTGGCCATTTAGGTCAACATCATGCCCAAAAGTTTCAAAACATTGATGGTGCGGAATTAGTTGGCATTTATGACATCAATGAACAACGCGCAAAGGAAATAGCCAAAAAGCTAAATACCAGGTCTTTTAACAGCTATGAAGAGCTTTTAACTGCCTGCGATGCAATAGATATATCTGCTACAACCACAGCTCATTATGAACTTGCCAAAACTGCATTACTTGCTGGAAAGCATATTTTCGTAGAAAAGCCGATTACGAGTGAATTAGCTCAAGCGAACGAATTGCTTAAGCTTGCTTCCGAAAGGAATCTCATTATTCAGGCGGGGCATATTGAAAGATTCAATCCCGTTATCCTGAAAATAGAGAATGAAATCAATAACCCTCTGTTTATTGAATCGCAGAGGATTTCCACTTTTCAGCCGCGAGGAACGGATGTTCCTGTTGTTTTGGATTTAATGATTCACGATATAGACCTCATTTTAAGCTTTGTGCATAGCCCGGTTACCGATATTAAAGCCAGTGGAGTAGGTATCTTTACTTCTACGATAGATATTGCTAATGCGCGTATTGAATTTGCCAATGGAGCTGTTGCAAATGTAACTTCTTCCCGCGTTTCCACAAAACAGGAACGCAAATTACGATTTTTTCAGAATGATGCCTATATCAGGATGGATTTTCTGGCAAAAAATGTGCGTGTTATCAAAAAAAGTTCCGATATAAACAGTTTATTGCCTCAAATTCTGATGGGAGCTCCAAATATCAATCCGGAGCAGCTTTTGGATATTAAAAGCTATGATGCCGACGATATTAACAAGGATGCTTTAACTTTGGAACTGGAGTCCTTTATTGATTGTCTTAAAAACAATAAAAAACCGATTGTAGATGGAGAAGCGGGAACCAGAGCTTTGGAAATAGCCACTAAAATTATAAATCAAATTCAAACCCAAAATACCAGAATAAACTTATTACACAGGTAAAAGAAAATGCAAGATGTATTTGTAAAAGACATAGAAAAGTATTTAGGACAGGAAGTTCGGCTTAAGGGCTGGGTTCGCAATATTCGTCATAGCGGAAAACTGCTGTTCATAATTTTAAGAGATGGAACAGGAGAAATTCAAACCGTTGCCTTTCAACCTGATTTGGGAGAAGAAGCATTTGAAACAGCAAAACATCTCACCCTTGAATCGTCCGTAATAATTTGCGGCATTCCTAAGCTCCATCCTAAACAGGAAGGGGTTTATGAACTGCAAGTTACGCAAGTTCAGCCCCTGCAAATTGCGGATGAATATCCTATTGGTAAGAAAGAACACGGACCCGATTTTCTTCTTTCCAACAGGCATCTTTGGATACGCTCTCAAAAGCAATGGGCTCTTTTACGGATTCGGCATACTGTTTATTATGCTATTTGCAATTACTTAAATGAGCATAATTTTATTCGTTTTGATTCTCCTATTCTAACTCCTAATGCTTGTGAAGGTACTACCACACTTTTTGAACTGGATTATTTTGACGAGGGCAAAGCATACCTTTCGCAATCGGGTCAGCTCTATCTGGAAACGGGAATTATGAGTTTCGGCAGGGTCTATGATTTTGGTCCGGTATTCAGAGCAGAACGTTCAAAAACCCGTAAGCATTTAACCGAGTTTTGGATGATGGATGCCGAAGCAGCTTTTGTGGAACACGATGAGAATATGCAAATTCAGGAAGACCTTATTCGCTATGTTATCCGAACTGTTCTCTCCAAATGTGCCCTGGAACTGCAAATTTTGGAACGAAATACGGAGGCATTAAAAGCAGCGGATGCTCCTTTTAAGCGGATGACTCATTATGAAGCAGTAGAATTGTTACGCCAAAAAGGGAGTGATATTACTCACGATAAAGATTTGGGAGCGCAGGATGAGGTCTTGCTAACGGAGGATTCGGAGGTTCCTGTTTTTGTAGAACGCTGGCCCAAAGAAATTAAGGCATTTTATATGAAACGCGATCCTTTAAATCTGAATTTGGTTTTAGGAGACGATTTAATAGCTCCTGAGGGCTTTGGAGAATTGATTGGAGGCAGCCAGCGTGAGGATGATTATGAGCTTTTACTTTCCAGAATGCAAGCGGAAAATATGCCTATAGATGATTATCAATGGTTTCTGGACTTGCGAAAATACGGTTCTGTTCCACATAGCGGTTTTGGAGTTGGATTGGAACGATTGGTTGCCTGGTTGAGTGGAACTCCTCATATCAGAGAGACCATACCTTTTCCCCGTATGATTTACCGGATTTATCCCTGAGCAACAGGATTTCTGCTTACGCAGGAAGGGCAAAGGTCTTTTCCTGCAAGAAAGAATATTAGTTCTAAAAATAAAAATATAAGGATAGAAGAATGATTACGAATTACTTTTCGGAAACCACGAAAACAATGAAATCATCGCTCATCAGAGAACTGGTAGCAACCACTAAAAATGTTCCTGATTTAATCTCTTTTGCCGGAGGTTTTCCTTCTCCTGCAACTTTTCCGACTGAGATTTTGAGCAAATTATTTCAGGAAGTGGTTTTCCAGCAGGGCAGAGATGTTCTCCAATATGGTAACAGTGAAGGTGACGATCAACTGAAGGAGGAAATTTTAAAGTGGGAGAATTATCCTAACCTGAATCGGAATAATCTGATTATTACCGTAGGAGCCACCAATGCCATTTATTATATGAGCAGAACTTTACTTAATGTAGGAGATGTTGTTCTTTGCGAAGCGCCCAGTTTTTTGGGTTCTATTGTTGCTTTTGAAGCTGTAGGAGCAGAGGTTCATTGTGTTTCTATGGATAATGAAGGAATTGATTTAAATCGTTTGGCAGAGAAAGTTAAACGCCTGCGCGATGCCGATAAGAAGATCAAATTTCTCTATACTATTCCCGATTTTCAAAATCCCACAGGTATTACGATGAGTTATAAACGTCGCTATGAATTGCTAAAATACTGTGAAGCGGAAGATATTCTCATTATGGAAGATAATCCTTATTCCCGTTTAAATTTCAGCGAAGAAGAACTGCCCACTTTATTACGCATCGCTCAAACTGAATTAAATAATCCTTATCTGGTGACAGAAATCGTTTCTTTTTCCAAAATATTGGGTCCGGGAATGCGCGTTGCCTACGCTATCGGAGCTCCGGAATTGATCAATAAAATGGTTTCCTGGCAACAGAAAGTTACTATCAGTCCCGATTGCACAACCGAAAGAGTCGTAGCTAAATTTCTATCTGAGGGTTATATGGAACCGCATATTAAAAACCTTTGTAAATTCTATAAACCTTATCTGGACAAGATGTTGGCTTGCCTTTCTGCCGAGATGCCTGTTTATGTGCAATGGACAAAACCCAAGGGTGGAATTTTTATTTGGCTGTGGCTACCTGAAGATATTAATGCCGATACCCTTTTCTATAAAGCCAAAGACCATTTGGTAACCTTCATTCCGGGTAGTAAATTCTATCCTGAAGGCCAGGAAAGATTTAACTGTATGCGTCTTAATTATACCTATTCCACTATGGAACAAATAGAAACTGGCATCAAACGCCTGGGTGAATTGATAAAATCAATTTATGTTTGACATCGGTATAATTATTGCTTATAATATATATAAATCCTTTGCATCACTAAGGAGAAAAAAATGAGAAAGGTCTTGCTGATTACTATGATGTTAGTAATGCTATTACCGTTAATAGCTCAAAGTGATATTCCGCATCCAAATTTCAGTCCATATACCAATAACGGTTCTTCGTTTCTCGGTTTGAATAAACTTTCAATGAGCCATTCTATGGGTTTTCAGGCAGGAACCAGTTCCACCGGTGAGGGGTATTATCTTTCTCTTTATACCAATCATCTTAAATATAAATTCAATCCCAAACTGGAAATGAATCTGGACTTGAATTTTGTAAACTATGGCGGTTTTGATACCAGCAGCAAATTTGAACTGGATAATGCCAATTACAGTCGTGTTATTCCAGAATTTTCCCTGCGTTACACTCCCCGGGATAACATTCAAATTCAGTTACAAATGATTAGTGGTTCTATTTTGAATCCCTATAAGAACAACTACCTGCAAAACTGGTAAGGAGCATTATCTGCTAACCTTTGTAATTATTATTATTGCTGTTTTGGGTTGTGCTTTAGGCAGTTTTTTCAATGTTTTGATTTACCGGATTCCCAAAAAGCAATCCATAATTTTCCCTGGTTCTCATTGTGAGAACTGTAAAAGACCTATTCCTTTCTATCAAAATATTCCCATTATCAGCTATATTTTACTAAAGGGAAAATGTTCCAAATGTGGAGCTAAAATTCACTGGCATCATATTGTAGTTGAAATTATAACACCTCTTTTGTTTTTAGCGTTGTTTTTCCGTTATGGTTTGCATGATTTCCGTTTCTATAAATACATCCTGCTTTTTTCTTTTCTCATACCTATCTTTTTTATTGATGCCTTACATCAAATAATACCCAATGTGTTGTCCATTCCGTTACTGATTACCGGTATCATCTTTGTTTTTATACCCGGAAACGATGTCGGCATCATAAATGGCTTAGTTACAGGAGCAGTGGTTTTCTGTTTGCTTCTATTTTTAGCTTGGGCTTATCAAAAAATACGCGGAACCGAAGGATTGGGTGGGGGAGATATCTGGCTGTTTACAGCTCTGGCAACTTATTTTGGTTTAACAGGCATACCTTACATCTTTTTGCTTTCTGCCTTACTGGGGATAATCTATTTCCTTATTTTTATCAGAGATAAAAGCCAACCCTTTGCTTTTGGCACCTTTATTGCTTTAGCAGCGGTTTTCTGGTCGGTAATTGGAGAAGAAATAGTTTTCCAGCTAATTAATTTTATTTAACCACTTAGGTGGTTTCTCTCACAGATAACACAGATTTCACAGATAATATTTCCCGCAGATTACGCAGATTGTGTTTCCTGCAGATTACGCAGATTTGAATAATAGGTTTGAAGAGAAAAGGATTATGATGATAACAGGAATTTTATTGTGAATGATATGTTTTATTCCTTTTAAAGCCAATCAGTGCGACACAATGATAGCGATGGAGGCGTAAGCTCCTCGGAAAATATAAAATGTAGAATGTAGAATGTAAAATTAAAGAGGGTTGAGATGGTTGAGAGGGTTGAGATGCCCTCTGCTCTTAGCCCTCTGCTCTTAGCTCTATACCCTTTGCAAAAAGCTCTGACGGGCATTTTAGAATCTCCACCTTATAAATCATCTTAACTTTCACCATCTTTTTACCCTGAAACGGAATTCGGCAAAATAACCTTCTGAAGGTTATCGAAAAAGTTTTAGTAAACCAAGCTAATAACCTATATTGCTATATATTAGCAGGATAAAATGTCCTTCTTTTTCCCTTCCTTATTCCGAAACTCATAACTATCCACAAATTAGTGCTTTCCTAATAGACACCGTAACGACTCCCTAACGACTCCGTAACACTTCCCTAACACTTCCTTAATTTTCGTTACAGGATTTCTACAAAATTGTTAAAGGGCTATTGATTTGTCCAGAAAGGATAAATCCCTCTGGATTCATCTAACAAAAGCCAGCAGAATTCAATCCGGAATAATGAATAAGGAGGATAATGTTTTGGCAACTTCCAATCTGCCAAAGGGTTCGCAAAACTTTGAAAAAAAGCGTTCTTTTTGTCTACAACAAATAATACATTCGGTTTTTACCAAATTGGAATTAGGCAAATTCAGAATACATAATTATAGTTAGAAACCTTCAGTTTCTATGGTAAAGAGGAAATTGCTATCCCATTTTATGTCAGGAATTGATAAGCTCTTCAAGTTCTGCCAGCCATTTACGGTTAGCTGATTGAATTGCTATTGGCTGTTTGCCGGAATGTTTGCCGAAATTTTTCCTGCGATTATCAAATAGGCATATATTTTCCTGCAAAGAGGATATCCAGCGTTCGCTATTTAATTGCAGAATAGAAAGATAGGTATTAAGAAAGAGGTTAACTGACCTCCGGAAAAATTCACCGGGAAAATCGGCAGCCCAAAACAATAAAAGATGGGTAATATCCTTTTCCGGATAGGCAAATTCACTTTCGGTAAAGTCAATAAAATAATACTTTCCCTGGCAGAAAAGAATGTTTTTAGGCGCATTATCTTTATGGCATAAGCACTTATCGTTTTGGAGGGTAGCACAATGAAAGTTGGCAATAGTTTCAGCAAGAAGAGCAGGTTGGAAATTATTTAATTCATCAAGATAGGGGATACCCGTTATTTTTTCCATTTTTATCCAGTAGGGTTCTGCATAGTCCAGCAGTTTTGGCAACATCGGCAAATTTAATTGATAGGCAAAAAGTTCTGCCTGAAAGTGTTTATAGCTACTGTAGTATTTAATAACACAATCAGGCAGAACAATAATAGAGCTGAATTTATTCTTATTCAAGCTGAAGACGGATAATCTGATTATCGCTGAAAAGAGGGACAATCAACTGATTTGCTGGAAGATAGTAAAAAATATCCGCTGCATCTTTAATGCCTTTGAAAGTGGGCAGATAGCGATTTTGTTCCTGCGGAATTTCAAAAATCATATCCTGACCCCAACTGGTGATATAAATTCTGCCCAAATCATCAATCGCAATGCCGTCCAGGTAATCATAAATAGTATCCTTAAAAATACTGATGCGGTTATCTAAAGTGCTGACAGAAAGAATGGGACTTTTTTCCTTAAAGCAGACCACAAACATCTGATCTCTGGGCATATCATAAACGATGCCGTTGGGTTTTTTCAGCAGAGGCGAAGTCAACTTTTGCATTTTATTAGCTATAGGGTCTATCACATACACACAGTCCCCGCCGGTATCAGTAGTGTAAATAATTCCTGTTTTGGTAAAAGCGAGGTCGTTTAGCATAACAGCTCCGGGAATTTTGAGGGTATCTATGATTACCGCTTTTTCCGGATCAACAATTTTAATAGCGTTTTTATCCGCCACATACAGTTTTCCGGAATGAATGATAATGCCTCGTGGTTCTTCCAGTCCTTTATCTAAAAAGGGAGAATACTGTTCATCCAAACTTAAAGCAACGATACTTTTACCTAAAGTATTGGAGATGAGAAAGCGGTTTCCGACCGCATCAAAAGCAATACTTTCGGGTCCGTTTAACGGGTCTTTCCTGCTCAGTAAAATTAAAGTGATAATTGCAGCTACTAAAACCAGCAGGATAAGAATAAGATATAAGGTTTTAGCTTTCATTTTTTCTCCTTTAAAGTCCATTTAACTCCTTCAGGGGTGTCCTTAATTTCAATTCCCAACTGAGCAAGGTCATTCCTGATTTTATCGGCAAGAGCCCAATCTTTTTTGTCTCTTGCTTCCTTACGATAAGATAATATAAGACAAATAAGGTCTTTAGACAAATACGGCATTTTCTGTTTCAATTTTGCTTCCAGATTTTGGAAAAACCCCAGAACAGAACCCAATTCCACCATTTTTATGGCAGCGGAAATTCGGTCTGCCATAGTTGCAGAAGTATTTTTTACCTTCCGATTCAGTTCAAATAAAAGAGAAATGGCTTTAGCAGTATTAAAATCATCATCCATAGCCAAAATAAATTCCTGTTCCAGATTTTGCAGTTCTTGTGCTGTTCCGCAAACAGTTGGACGTCTGTTTTCCGCATTTTCCGGATAATTGATTTCAGCAAGAGAACTATACAAATTGGCAACAGCGCGCTGTGATTCTTCCATCAACTCACGGCTAAAATCAATGGGACTGCGATAATGCTTGGAAAGAAAGAAAAATCTGATTGATTCGGCATCATATTCAGCCAAAATATCACGGGCGGTAAAGAAATTTTTTAAGCTCTTGCTCATTTTTTCCCCGTCCACATTTAAGAAACCATTATGCATCCAGTAATTGGCTAAGGGCTTTCCACTATAAGCCATTGCCTGGGCAAGTTCGTTTTCGTGGTGCGGGAAAATGAGGTCTATTCCTCCACAATGAATATCAAATGTCTCACCAAGATATTTTTGACTCATAACTACACATTCCGTATGCCAACCAGGACGTCCCTTTCCCCAGGGACTTTCCCAAACCGGTTCTCCAGGTTTGCCTTTTTTCCATAAAGTAAAATCTGCAGGATGCCGTTTGTTATAATTTTCCATAACTCTTGCACCTGCCAGCTGTTCTTCCGTTTTTTTACCCGAAAGACAGCCGTAGGAAGGCAAATTTTCCGTAGCAAAATAGACATCCCCTTCCACTTCATAGGCATAACCTTTCTTTTCCAGTTCCGCAATAAAGGCAATTATATCATCCATTACTTCCGTTGCTTTAGGTTGATAGGTTGGTGGTTTAATTCCCAAAGCGGAAGTATCTTCCAGAAAAGCACGGGTATATTTTTCCGCAACCAAAGTGAAACTGATATTTTCTTCATTTGCCTGAGCAATGATTTTATCGTCTATATCAGTAATGTTTTGAACATAAGTAACTTCGTAACCGCGATAGGTAAAATAGCGACGAACTACATCAAAAAAGATAAAAGCGCGGGCATTACCAATATGAAAGTAATTATAAACAGTAGGGCCACAAGCATAAATGCCTACTTTTCCAGGAGTTATGGGCTGGAATTCTTCTTTTTTACGGGTTTGAGTGTTGTAAAGTAACATTCTATTATACCTATTTATAGATTACCATTTTTTCGGTTTTTTCCACCTTTTTGCCATTGGCTGAACGGGCTTGAACTTTTACAAAATAAGTGTTATTAGCTAAAGTATCGCCTTTATCATCACGACCGTTAAAATAGACCTTATTAAATCCCTGTTTGCCATAAATCTTAATATTGGCAATGCGTTTGCCGCGAATAGTGTAAATTCCGATATTTACTTCGGCATCCATAGAAAGCATAAAGGTTATATGACCATCTTTGGAAATAGGATTAGGATAGATCAGTAAATTTTCAATAGCCAGTTCGGAACTCTTTTTAGCTACAAAGGTGGTGGTTGCCACGGCAGGTATATTAAAATTATCAAAAGCAATAAGTTGAATTGTATGCATTCCTTCACTTAGGTCTTTCAGCGGATAAATCAAAGTTCCCGTTGTGCAGGAATTTTTATCGTAATTAAAATATTCCGTAATTGCTATGGGCTGTAAAGAATTATCAATTACCAGAAGAATATTATGCCCCGAAGAACCGGTAATATTAATGCCGTTGGAATCAGAAATATCTGCATATAAGGTAGTATTTGTGCCAACTATATCCCCGGGACGAAAATCCTTGGAACCGAGATAAATGTTAATTTGCGGAACATCAGGATTGGCAACATCCACTGCTTGATCGCTTAACTGCAAAGGATAATAGTAATTAGAATAGTCCTTTTTGCCTGTTTCATCCCATAAATAAGCCACAATAAGTCCTGTGGAACCACTGACAATATCATCCGGCACAATGAAAGAAGAATTATAATGAGAAGAGGTAACTTCGCTGCTTCCCCGATAGAATTGATTTCCCATTTTAGTAACATTAGTAGCCGGACCAAGAGAATATGCTCTTTTAGAATCAAATGTTTTTATTTCCGTTATGCCGGAAAGATTTGAGTTAGCGAACGAACCGTTAATAACAACCGTCTCACGCGAATGCAAAATATCTTCATCAGTGGAAGTTACAACCAGCATAGTGCTGTCTCGTTCCGGTGGAACAACTCTAATCACAGGATCCCCAAAAAGAATATACATTTCATTATTAGTCGCACCACCAGTATAACGAAATTTACCATCCATAATACAATAACCCAAAGGATTACGATTATAAGCTAAGCTTTCCAATACATATTTAAGCAATATTGAGCTGTTGTCAGCAAAACTTTTGCGGGTAGCCGACAAAGAAGCTATGGCTCCTAAATTATTCAGTAAAACTACTTTTTGTGCTAAACAATCAAAACCCCAATAATCAAATTGAGAAACCTCGCAGGCAGCGGCAATAAAGAAAGTTAGTTTACCTTCATTGGCAAATCTTCCCATATCGGTAGCTCCGTTCATATAGTCCTCGGCTCCGAGTTTATCATAGGAACCATGCCCTGTATAATGCATAAGCAATCTACCTTCATTAATGGCTTTGAATAAATCATCCCTGGCTTTGGGCTTATTTTGAAATTCATCATATTCATATTCCATAGCAAAAATCTTGTCTACCAGGTTACTGGGATGCACATCATTGCTGTTGCTTTCAGCATATTGAGTGAGAACATACTCGTAATTCGTATCCCCGTTTGTAAGGTCATCTGCTATAAATACCATAGAGTTACGCCACCAACCTGGAGTTGGATTAAGAGTATAATTGGTAAAATTCTGCAACATAATGTTCAACTCATTGGTGTTTTTAACAGGATACCTTCCTATAGCCAGTTCCGGATAATAACTGGTGTTAAACATTCCGAAATAATCATCAGAAACAATATAACTTCCCTGCCAAACAATCATTTTATTTTTAGGAGCGGAAAAGCCGGAAAAATTCCGCCAGTCCATAGTGCCAATACCTAACAAAGTTAAAGAGGTAATGCGGGGTGCAGGTAAATTAAAATAATAATACTTTAATGCCAAACGGATAGCTGCAGGGTCTATATGCCCACCATTAAATTGATTATAAATATCATCCACTAAAATGACCTTACTGCTAATTTGATAGATTTCCCTATATTTATTGGCAAGTTCCTGCGCCTGTTGTAAAAATTCTGCAGGTGTCACTATTATATTATCAAACTGACCGCTCTCATAGGTTAAATCATTGGGTTGAACTAATTGCATTACAGAAGGTCTATATGCTTCTCCTGGTTTCAGCATAAAGTAAAATGTCTTGCTGTTACCATCGGCAATAATACAATTATCGGCAACAGGGATTAAATCTACACTGTAAAGATTATTGATCCGGAAAACAAGGGTATTGCTGAGGTCGCCACTCAAATTGAACTTACAAATAGTGGAAAGCATAGAGTTTTTATGGAAAAATTGCTTTTGAGCATTGCCTTTATTTAAATTTTGCTGATAGCTAAAGCGATAATAATCAAAATAAAGGTTATCTTTACTATTGCGGAAAACTCTTATTTTAAGAGTATTTATGCCATTAACCAGATTACTTATAGGACGATCAATATAAAAATAATTCGTTCCTGTCCAGGTAAAATCCAAAGTATGTAAATCCTGATTATTGTAAACAGGCATACCATTTACCGATATTTGAATTTTATGAACTGTTCCTTCTCCAACTGATTCCTGGCATAAACGAAGCTGAATTTTTTGATCATCGCTACCAGAGACATCAGAGAGTTCTGTAGTAAGTATATAATCCGTTGTGTTATTACCGAAAAAGGTTTCACTAAACCAGGTGAAACCATATTTTTCTCGGCGATGGTTTTCTGTTTCTATTTGTTTGATAACAGGAGTAGAAGTTAAAGAAAAATCATAAGTGCTTGGAGAAGAAACAGTTTGAATTCTTAAAGGATTTCCACTGAAGCTACCGCCGAAAGTTAGCCAGAAAACCTGATTTTGTGAATAGGGATTGTAATATAGGGGATCGGATTGAACTTCCGCATTCTGCTCATATCCATCCCGGAAACTGCCATAAAACAAAATGTAATCCTGTTCGTTAAAACTGTGGTCTGCTTCTCCTGAAATATAAATCGGAATTTCCTTGAACTCGTCTCCGTTATTATTTATATTGTTACTTAAGACCTTGCCGGAAGTGCTGAAAATACGAATAGTAGTAGGATCAATATCATTTAAAGGCAAACTGGCAAGGTCGGAATAATTAATTCTATAAATACCAGGACGATTAGTTTCTATTCTCATCCACCAGTTACTTAAACCGAAGGGAGCATAATTTATTACGGGACGAGGATTACTACGCCAGTTTTTTGCCTGCTGGGAATTGATTAGTTGCGCCAAAAGAAGGTCTGCTCCTTTGTCGCTTTCTTCCAAACTGCGAAAATTGGTCTGACCTGAAATGTTAATTTTGATAGTAGCTTTGGTTGTTACGGTAAGATTTTTGTTGCCATCGTAAACAAAAGGATGTAGCGTTACCGGCACAAAATGATAACCCCGGAAGTTTGTTTCCGGAAGCTGAATAATAAATTCTCCTCTTTGGGGTTGATATGCTTCGGGAGAGATATTGTAGAGGTAATAATCTACTTCTTCACCGCTTTTTATTTCCGGAACAGGGATAAGTTTGGATTCCAAAATAATGGTAGTTGTATTACTATTCAGAACTGAACAATTGATAGAGCCATTGGGAGGGATACCTACTTTAAATTCAGTGTATGGAATGGAAGGTGTTCCGGGAATACTGTTGTGTCCCATATTTTCAGCTATGATGCGACTAAATTCACCTTCCGCAGTAATTTTGAAGGGTTCTATAGTATATTCCACCAATAATTCGGTTTCTGAACTGCGGATAAGGGTTATTTTGGCATTCAGAAAAGCAAGAGAACAAATAAGAATAACCGCCAGAAAAAAGCGTTTCAAGGTTTCTCCTTAGGTCTGAATAAATGCTCCAAAGCATATATCAGCAGATAAAACACTGCCATAAATATAAATATCCCCAGCATACCCTGAACCAATATTCCCAGGGCAAGGGTTATATTTTCTATAGTAGAGACAAGTAACGGTAACATTATTTCCTCTTTTTATTTATGATAGTTGCGGTTATTAATTATGGTTAAAGCACGGTAAATCTGTTCACACAGAATAAGACGAACCAACCTGTGCGTAAAAGTAAATTTGGATAAAGATAAAATACTGTTTGCCCGTTGGCGGATAGATTTATCTACACCAAAAACACCACCTGTTACAAAGACCACATTCTTTCTCTCAGATAAGCTAATCAAAAAATCGGCAAATTCAAGGGAATTTTTTTGTTCGCCTTGTTCATCCAACAGAATAACATAATCCTCAGGTTTGATATATTTCAGGATAGTAGATGCTTCTTTGGCTTTCACGCTTTCTGCATTACCTGAATGTTTGATGCTTTCATCGGGCAATTCAATAATCTCAAATTTGGCAAAGGCAGAAATCCTTTTCCGGTATTCCGAGATACCTTCCAGTAACCATTTATCCTTTGTTTTGCCAATTTGCAGAAGGGTTAATTTCACTGTTTTTTTCAGGACATTGTAGCTAAGGCAAGTGCCATACACAGCATTTTGGTTTCGCCTGAATCTGCCCGTGAAGGTATCAAAATAGGCACTTTAGTTCCAATAGTTACATGGGCAATTTTATAGTGACAATAGTAGGTAAGCATTTTGCCATGCACATTTCCCGTTTCAATATTAGGGAAGACCAAAATATCTGCTGCTCCTGCAACTTCGGAAGTGAGACCTTTTATGCGTGCAGCTTCTTTATCCACTGCATTATCAAAAGCTAAGGGACCTTCTATGATGCAACCGGGAATTTGACCCCTTTCATTCATTTTAGCAATCAAAGCCGCATCAATGGTAGCGGGCATTTTGGGATTGACCGATTCTATAGCGCAAATCATAGCTACTTTAGGTTTGGGATTTCCTAAGGCATGAGCAACCTGCACTGCATTTTTAACGATAGCTATTTTCTCATTCAGTTCGGGCAGGATATTAATTCCTCCGTCAGTTTGAATTTTTAGTCCTTCCGGATGTTCATAAACAAAAACATCGGAAATTACCTCGCTTACTTTCAAGCCCTTTTCCTTATCCAATGCAGCTTTTAGGATAACGGAGGATTCCATTTTCCCTTTTAATATGAGGTCACCTTTTTCTTCTTTGGCTAAAGCAACGGCAGTTTCAGCTGCTTTTCTCAAATCACTGCCGGTATCAATAATTTCAAAGGCGTTTACCATGTCGGGAGCTTTCTGTTGTATCAGACGGATAATTTCTGGTTTATCGCCAACCAGGATACTTTCACATAAGCCCTCTTTTTTTGCCATTACTCCTGCTTCTATGGCAGATTCAATTTGGGCTCCGGCAATAATAGCAGTTCCTTTACGGTTTTGTTTTACATAGCTTAGCAATTCGGCAAAATTCTTAAACATACTGATATATCTCCTCTTTTTTAGTTAAAATGAAAAAATTATCTGCCCTAACTGGGTAGAAAGAAAACAGGTGCTTAATAATGATACTTTTCCAGAAACCTATCTACAAATTCATCTTCTTCGGGTTTTATTTCCCGCATAATTTTCTTTAAAGCTTCCTTTTGAATTTGGCGAACTCTTTCTCTGGATAACCCTAATTTTTCAGCTATTTGGGCAAAATTTCGGGATTCGTGGGATTCATTTAAGCCAAAATAATTCCGGATAATATCTGCTTCACGGGCATCCAATTTACTGATCGCATTCTGAATTTTTTCCTGCATTCTTTCCTGATAGTATAAACTTTGGGGGTCTAAGGTATCTTTATCTTCCAGCAGGTCTTTAGCCGTAAAATCCTGACTATCTGAAGTAGTAATAATATCATCAAAAGAGCTTGTTTCCGGTAACTTGTTTTGCAGTTGTGCTATGGTTTTTTCAGCAATATTCATTTTCTCGCTTAGTTCATCGGGGGTAGCTATTTTTCCTGTTTCCGTAAAATATCTGTCTTGAGTAAGTTTAACTCTGTGAGCTGCGCTGGATTTTCCCATTGGAACGCGAATAAGAGAACTTTTTTCGCTAACGGCAAGCATTATTCTCTGTTTTATCCACCAGATAGCATAGGAAATAAGCTTAATATCTTTATCGGGATCAAATTTTTCTATAGCTTTAATAAGCCCTATATTGCCTTCGCTGATTAGTTCCGAAAGGGATAATCCCCGATTTTGATAGCGTGAGGCAATTTTAACTACAAATTTCAGATTTGCCTGGATTAACTTGTTCATTGCATCCACATCCCCGTTTTTAGCTTTAATAGCAAGGTCGTGTTCTTCCTCACGGGAAAGGGTTTTGAACTTGGAAATCTCGTTCAGATAATTTTGCAATGCTTTATCCGCAAAAACACTTTCTTTATTGCTCATTTTTTATTCCTTAGGGTAAAGGAAGAACTTTACGGGGGTTAATAGCTTTACCTTTCAAACGGTATTCAAAATGTAAATGAGTGCCTTGAGCATTGCCGGTTGAACCAACTGTACCAATTTGCTGACCTTGCTTTACTACATCATTTACATTTACCAGATTTTTCTCGTTATGAGCATAAACAGTCATCACAAAATCGGGATGTTCAATAACAATTACATTACCATAAGAACCTTGAACTCCCGAATAAACAATTGTACCATCTAAAACAGCATAAATTGGCGTGCCGGCTTTAGCACCTAAATCAATTCCTTTATGAGGACGACCATTGCGCAATCCATATTCGGAAATAACTTTTCCTTCCACGGGCATAATTAAATCGGTGCGGATTTTTTCCCGTTTCATAATTTCTTCTTCAGTTAGAACTTCCGGAGGAGTAGTTATTTCCGGACGCGGTTTACCAGAAAGATATAATTTCTGTCCTACTTTAATATCTGGAGAAGTTAAATTATTCAATTGCATCAGTTCTTCAACAGTCATTCCATTATTGGTGGCAATTCTGTAAAGTGTATCTTTTTTTTGGACTACATAGACCCTTTCAATAAGCACCGTATCTTTTTTGGCAGGAACCGTAGAGATAACAGGATTGGATTCTGTAATTATTTCTTCAGGAACAATTTTGGTTTCGGGTAATTCGGCAGGATTTTTAATCACCAGTTTATCACCTGGATGAATAGGAATTGAGCTATTGGCAAGGTTATTCCAGGCAAGAAGCTCTCCCAATGTTATATTATGGTTTACGGCTATACGATAGAGGTTATCACCGGCTTTAACAGTGTAATAATAATCCGCGGGAATTTTTTTGGCAGGGGAGAGGGAAGGATTAGTTTCTGCACCTGGCAAAGCAGAAATCTGTGGGGAAGAAGTGCCTCCTGAAATTTCCGGAGTAACAGGTTTGGTAACTGGAACGGGGGCAACCGGTTTAATTGGTTCCGTATCTTTCTTCACGATTAATTTTTGACCGATGGAAAGATTGTTATCGGATAAGTTATTAAGCCGTTTCAATTCATCCACAGTTGTGCCATACCGTTTACTTAGAGAATACAGGGTATCTCCTTTTTTTATTATATGTATTTGGTCCTCCGCAGATAAACCCAAAGGTAAAATTAACATTATCTGCATTATAACCAGCCAAAGTAATCTATCTAATTTCAAAGTCATTATATTTTTCAACGCTATCCAATTTATAAATTTGCAGTTCTTTCACTTTCGCATATTTTGTTCCTTGCGCAACGATCTGTTGAAAGGTCTGCAAAGTGTGTTCTTCTGCCTGGGCAACGATTTTAACCGTGCCGTCCCACTGGTTTTGAACATAACCTTTAATTCCAAGTTCGGAAGCAATTTTCCATACATAATAACGGAATCCTACTCCCTGAACTCTGCCGTTTGCATAAAGTTCCCAAGTAGGCATATATCACACCTTTAGATTATTTGTTCTGCATAAATTTTATGCCCGAATTTGTCAAGTATTCGTTTTCTACCATTTTTGAAAAGGTGATATTTTTCCTTATATCAAGCAAAAATATACTTGACCATAACAGCGAGGTTAAAAATATATAAACATTATGGTTAAAAGGATTGTAATAATTGGATGAACTTATTGCATATCATTAACTTAGTAGGGGGCTTGGCACTTTTTCTTTTCGGCATCAATAAAATGAGCGATAGTTTACAAGCAGTTGCCGGTTCGGAAATGCGTCGGATTTTGAAAGTGCTGATTAATACACCTTTAAAAGGGGTCTTAGTGGGTTTGGGTGTAACTGTTTTAATTCAAAGTAGTTCTGCTACCACCGTTATGATGATAGGATTGGTAAATACCGGAATTATGACTTTGAATCAAGCAGTTGGTGTAGTTATGGGAGCCAATATTGGAACCACGATTACAGCTCAGTTAATTGCATTCAATATAGGGCAGTATGCTTTTTTATTTATTATTTTAGGGGTAACCTTACTTTTCATCCGCAAAAGCAAAACAATGGAACATTGGAGTCAGATTCTTATTGGTTTTGGTTTATTGTTTGTAGGGTTAAATGTGATGGGTAATTCGGTTTCTCCTTTACAGAATTCTATTGCTGCTCGTAATTTGATGATCAGATTAGCTTCCAATCCCATACTAAGTGTTCTGGTAGGAACCTGTTTCACGATGTTAATTCAGAGTTCTTCTGCATCTATAGGAATTGTTATGGTATTGGCATCAACAGGTCTGATACCATTTGAAGGGGCTTTATATCTTGTTTTTGGAGATAATATCGGCACAACAATAACTGCCTGGCTGGCAGCATTAAGTAGTGGTAATACAGCAAAACGGGTAGCTATGGTGCATACTCTTTTCAATGTATTTGGCACCATTATTTTCGGCATTTTAACTTATCTGGGGATTTATACTCTTTTAATCAATTGGATTACTCCGGGAAATGTTTATGCCGGACAAAATATAGCCCGTCATGTTGCTAATGGACATACGATGTTCAATGTGATTAATATGATATTATTTTTGCCTTTTGCCAATCAGTTGGCAAATCTGGCAACGAAAATTATTCCTCCGGATAAAGTGGAAACCATTTCTTTAGGCGAACCTAAGCATTTGAATTACACAATTATCAGCAATTCCGATCTGGCAATAAACCAGTCCATCAAAGAAATGCGCGAAATGCTGCGTTTGGTTAGAATGGAACTTATGCTTGCCTATCAGGCATTTAAGGAAAAAGATTATAAAAAACAGATGCGGGTTTCCCGAATTGAAAAAGCAATTGATAATCTACAAAGAGAAATAACTCTTTATCTGGTAGCAGTGAATGAAAAAACCAATGCGGAAGATATTATTCATAAAATTCCTGCTCTTCTGCACACTGTAAACGATATTGAAAAAATCGGTGATTTTACCGAAGAAATAAACAAAATCCTGAACGAACAGATAATAGCTAAAAAACATCATCTTTCTCCTAAGTTTATTTCCATAATTGATGAATTACATTCTAAGCTGCTATATATGTTGGATTTATCTATTGACTACCTGGTAGAGTTGAAAGAGGATTATATCTATAAGATCATTGAAATGGAAGGACGCATCAATGAGACACATCATCACCTGCGTGAGGAAATTCTTTCTCAGGTTCAAAATGGAAAATGCAATGCAGCAGAGGGTTTAAATACTATTGATTATATTGATGAAGTGGAAGAAATTGCCGATAAACTGAAAAATTTGGTAAAAGCAGGAACTCATAATTTTGTTTATAATCGTAATTTTGTGAAAGAAACTGAGGAAGAAGAAAAAACGGAAAACGATAAAGAATTAACCGATGTTTTTTAAATAACGCCAGCTGTTATCAAATCGTGCATATGTAACATTCCTACAGGGACATTATTTTCATCCACTACAGGAATCATCGTTATCTTATAGGTCTCCATCAAATTTAATGCTTCAATAGCCAAAACCTCAGGTTTCAATGTTTTAGGATTGGCTGTCATACAGTCCTTTGCTGTATAGCTTAAAAGAGAATTACCTTTATTGTGCAGTTGTCTTCTTAAATCACCATCGGTTATCATTCCGGTCAATTTTCCATCCTTATTAGTAACTGCAGTACAGCCAAGCTTTTTGGAAGTCATTTCCATTATGGCTTCGGACATTTTTGCCTTTTCTTCAATAACCGGAAGTTCCTTTCCACTATGCATTAAATCGGAAACTCTTAAAAGCAGTTTTTTACCGATTGTACCACCAGGATGGAACTTTGCCAAATCCTTCAGCTGGAAGTTTTTATGTTTCAGTAAGGCAATAGCTAAGGCATCTCCTACAGCAAGAGCTACAGTTGTGGAAGCAGTAGGGACTAATCCTAAGGGTTCCAATTCTTTAGGAATATGACAATTGAGCACTACATCGGAATTTTTTGCCAGTTGTGAATTTGGCTCTCCGGTTATAGCTATTATAGGAACATAATTGAATTTTAAAAAAGGAATCAAATTTATCAGTTCCTGTGTATTTCCACTATTGGAAACAGCAATTACTACATCACCGGATTCAATCATACCTAAATCGCCATGAATACCTTCTGCGGCGTGTAAAAAAATGGAAGTTGTTCCTGTAGAAGCTAAAGTAGCGCTAATTTTACGGGCAATAATACCGGTTTTTCCCATTCCTGTTAAGACCACTTTTCCTTTACACTTGCAAAGGAGGTCAAAAGCTTTTTCCAAGGATTCTTTACTAAGTTGTTTTGCTACTTTTTGAATAGCGGTTGCTTCTTTAGCAAGTTCTTCCTGAACAGTTTCGTAAATATTCATAATTCTTTTCTCAAGATAGCGATTGCTGCTTCCAAATTCATAGCGCCAAGATCGCCAACAGTATGTTGACGCAAAGTGACCTGATTATTATTTTCTTCATTTTTTCCGAGAATACACATAAAGGGAATTTTATTCTTTTCCGCAGAACGAATTTTGTAACCCATTTTTTCACTGCGGGAATCCAATTCACAACGAAAACCTTGTTCCAGTAATTGTTCTTCAATTTTGCGGGCATAGTTCAATTGAGCATCGGTTATGGGAATCAGCATTATTTGGACAGGAGCAAGCCAAAGCGGTAAATTACCGCTGTGATATTCCAGTAAAGTAGCAAAAAATCGCTCTACAGAACCCAAAACAGCTCTATGAATCATATAAGGTCTATGCGCAGAATTATCTGCACCAATATAAGTCATATCAAATCTTTCGGGTTCATTAAAATCAAATTGAATGGTAGTACATTGCCAAGCTCTGCCCAAAGCATCTTTAATTTTAATATCTATTTTGGGTCCGTAAAAAGCACCACCGCCTTCATCAACTTTATATTCCAAACCCAATTTTTGTAAGGAATTAGCCAAAGAAGCGGTTGCTTTATCCCAATCCTCTTTTTCTCCAACACAATCATCCGGTTTAGTGGCAAGATAAATTAAAAATTCCTTAAAACCGAATGCCTTCAACATATCCAGAGAGAAAACAATCAATTTATCTACTTCCATATCCATCTGTTCGGGAGTGCAAATTATATGTGCATCATCTTGAGTGAAACCACGAACCCTCATTAGACCATGTAAAACACCACTTCGTTCATATCTATAAACAGTTCCCAGTTCTGCCAGGCGGATAGGAAGTTCTCTATAGCTGTGTAAGCTGGAATTATAAATGCTAATATGAAAAGGACAATTCATCGGTTTGATGTAATAATCCTGACCTTCAATATCCATTTTGCTATACATATTTTCTTTATAGAAATCCAAATGACCGCTGGTTTCCCATAAATTAGCGCGTCCCAAATGAGGAGTATAAACCAATTGATAGCCCTTTTTCAGGTGCTGTTCTTTCCAGTATGTTTCAATTAAATGACGCACCATAGCTCCTTTGGGATGCCATAAAACCAAACCGGGTCCAACTTCATCGCTTATGGAGAAAAGGTCCAGGTCTTTGCCCAGTTTTCTATGATCGCGTTTACTTGCCTCTTCCAGGAAGTGAAGATAGTCCACAAGCTCTTTTTCCGTAGGAAAACTGATTCCATAAATCCGTTTCAGCATTTTGTTTTTTTCATCACCACGCCAGTATGCACCCGAAGTTCTTAATAACTTTATGGCTTTAATTTTTCCGGTATCGGGAAGATGAGGTCCGCGACAAAGGTCAATAAAATCACCTTGACGGTAGGAGCTGATGATTTCTCCTTCAGGAATATCTTCCAGAAGTTCCAGTTTGTATGTTTCGTTCATCTCGCTAAAAAGCTTTGTTGCCTCCGCTTTACTTAATTCTGTTCTGTAATAGGGAAGGGCTTGTGTGCTTAATTCTTGCATTTTTGCTTCAATTTTTTGCAAGTCCTCTTCCGTAAAGGATTCATCTCTATCAAAATCATAATAAAAACCCTGTTCAATAGCAGGACCGATGGCAATTTTCACTTCAGGAAACAATTGTTTCACTGCCTGAGCCATTAAATGAGCCGTACTGTGCCAATAAACCTCTTTTCCTTTTTCTGTATTGAAGGTATGAATAACTACTGTGGCATCTGTATCTATAGGATAGTTTATATCTACCATTCTGTTATTAACTTCTGCACAAATTGCCTCTTCCGCAAGTTTGGGACTAATATCTTCGGCAATTTTTAAAGCTGTAACAGGAGCTGAATATTCTCGTATACTACCATCTGGCAAGGTAATCTTGATCATTTATATCTCCATTATATAATTCTTTGCACAAAAATAACCCTTTTTTCCATAAATAATATTCTGTCAAGCTGATTAAAGGGATTTTACTTTTACCAAGAGAAAAAGAGAAAAGAGATTGGATTTTACAAAGAAATTATTTAAGGTGTTGATGGAAGACGCTGTTCCTCCGCCAAAAGAAAAAAATGCGGAGCTTCAGCAAGCTCTTACTACACAATCATCACAGCTATAAAAAGTTTTCCATCTTTATATAATTTGTGATCACGATGCAGTTTCTTAAAGTTAACCCTAATCGCTTTGCGTTATAACTGCCAGCTAAGTTATTATTCAGCTAAAAATTATCAAGTGTAAGTTATTTCCGATTTTGTTGTTCTCTTGAAGCAGTAATGATCAAGTAACAACCAAGTAACAATTCCCTAACGGAACTACGGAAGTGTTACGGAAGTGTTACGGAGTCGTTACTGAATGTTCTAAATATCAATAAGTTAGCTATCAACATTTAAGGGAGGAAGAAAAAGGACATATTATAGATTTTATCTCTTCTATATCAATGGATTAGGGAATATTAAATCAAATAAGAATGGTTGATAAAGATGTTAACCATCCGGGTGTTTCATCATTCTTAAGGAATTGAAAATAACCAGTAAAGTGACACCTACATCGGCAATTATTGCTTCCCAGAGTTGAGCCAAACCAGCAATTCCCAAAATCATCACCAGCATTTTAATGCTTAAAGCCAGGAAAATATTCTGCCAGACCATTTTATTGGTTTCTTTAGAAATGCCGAAAGCGCTTTTTAATTGTTCAGGCTTATCGTTCAGTAAAACTACATCGGCTGTTTCAATAGATGCCTGAGCGCCAATTTTTCCCATTGCGATTCCCACATCTGCTCTGGCTAAAACAGGTGCATCATTAAGACCATCACCGCAATAGGCAACTATATCCTGGCTGGAATTTATAATCTCTTCCAGTTTGGTTAATTTGCTTTCCGGGGTTAAAGCAGCATAAAAGCTATCTAAACCCAATTCTTTGGCAACTTTTTCAACTTTGGGAAAGCGGTCTCCGGATAGAACACTCAAGTGTTTTACGCCCTTTTGTTTAAGCTCTGTTAGCACTTCTTTCATTCCTGGTTTCAATTCATCTACAAAACTGATACAGCCCAAATAAATATCATTTTTAACGGTGTGAACCACGCTGTTATCGCCTGCATCAAGCAAATTTAGAAAACCGAAGGATTCTAAAAAGACATCACTTCCGCAAAGATAACGGTCTTGATTGTAAACCAGCAAAATTCCCTTTCCGGGAAATTCGGAAAAGGCATCTACCTTGGAGGGCTCAAATTTGTAAGAAAATGCCTTTTTAACTGCCTTCGCAAAAGGATGTGAGGAAGTCCATTCGCAAAGCCAGGTACTTAGTTTCAATTCTTCCTGGTCAATATCCGGAACTGTTTTTATTTCGGCAATACTCAATTCACCGGTGGTTAAAGTTCCGGTTTTATCAAAAATTAGGGTTTTAACTCTGCTAAGTAAATCCAAATAAATGCTCCCCTTGAAAATGATACCCGATTTTGCGGACTTACCTATTCCTATATAATAAGTTAAAGGTATGGAAATGACTAAGGCACAAGGACAGGAAACAACCAGAAAAATTAGGGCACGCTGCAACCAGATTTTGTATGAGTAACCCAAAAGGGATGGAATAACAAAAACCAGAATTGCAGCTAAAACCACAGCAGGTGTATAATATTTAGCAAAACGGGTCATAAACTTTTCGGTATCTGACTTTTTAGCACTGGCATTTTCAATTAGTTTTATAATGCGGGAAACCATACTTTCCGCTTCACTATTTTGTACTTGAATTTCCAGAATTCCGCTACCATTCAAAAATCCGGCAAAAACAGAGGACTTTGGTTCTACAAAAACAGGAATTGCTTCTCCCGTTAAAGATGATGTATCAACCGTTGATTCTCCTTTTATAACAACCCCGTCCAAAGGAATTCGTTCACCTGCATAAACAAGAATAATCTGGTTTTTTTGAATGGTATTCAGTTTGCGGTCTTCAATTCCATTTTCCGTTTTCAGATGTGCTTTTTCGGGTTTTAATGCCAGAAGCGCTTGCAAATTTTTCCGGCTTTTGGCAATAGCTCCACTTTCCCAATATAATCCTATTTCATATAAAATCATAACTGCCGATGCCTCAATCAGTTCACCTAAATATAAAGCTCCTACTGTAGCTAAAGTCATCAAAAAATTCTCGGTAAATATTTGGCGGGATGCTATTTCCTTCACTGCTTTTCTAATAACCCTGTGACCGGCAATAAGATAGGCAATTAACCCTAAAATAAGAGAGAAAGGACTGCTTAAAAACAAACTGAAAGTCAGCACCAAAATAGCTACAATAATAAACCACGGCTTTTTTTCCGTCCTTTCCTGTTCCAAACCTGCCAGAGTAAATTGGACATTAGGATCAATCTTGCTCGCTATGGCATTTAAGCGTTTTAGAGGATTATCTACCTTTTCAATGTATTCAATGGTGAGATGTTTATTAATAAAATCCAAATTGGCACTTTCCACTTCCTCCAAATTATTGATTTCAGCTTCTATTTTAGCGCTACAATCGGGACAATCAAGATTGTGAACATCATACTCTTCAATAACCATTTACCGCTCCTGTAAATGCTCCAGCGCTACTTTAAAAATGCTGTTTATATGTTCATCATCCAGAGAATAATAGGTTGTAGTGCCTTCTTTGCGATATTTCACCAGACGATGCAAACGCAATAATTTAAGCTGATGCGAAATTGCCGATTGCTGCATTTGAACCAACAGGGCTAAATCCGCTACACACAATTCGTGTCTGGAAAGATAATACAATATTTTCAAACGGGTTCCATCTCCGAAAACCTTGAAAAAATCAGCCATTTTTAGGATGGTTTCATCTTCCGGAATATGTGTCTTTATATCTTCCATTTCCTCTACGGAAATGCTTTTACATAAACAGTTTTGCCTTTTCATTTCAGCTCCTTTATGAATATATGTTCATATATTGATAAATCAACCTCCCTGTCAAGAAAAATCTTCGCAGGAAAAATGAGTTGGCAACTTCCTATTTGCCAAGGAGTTCGTAGCACTCAGAGATATAAATGCCTTCTGTTTATGGCGAATCATAATTTTGCAGCCAAAATGCTAAATTTGATTCTCTTTTCTCCAAGGTTAAAACCTATAGTTAATTTCTGCAGTTCCTTTGTCCTATCTGCTCAGGTAGAAATCGAGAAAAAAAACAATGTAGCCATATTTTTTCGCTGGGTTAAAACCCGTCGTTAATATCTGTCGTTCCTACGGAACTCGTTCTCAGAAAAAGAGATAAGCTGTATCCTATTATCTTTTCGCTGGGTTAAAACCCGTCGTTAATATCTGTCGTTCCTACGGAATTTTTTTCAGCAAACTTCATACTTTTCACCATTCACCTTTCACTATTCACCGTTCACTATTCACCATTCAGCTTCGCGGAATATTTTTCCTTAAAATCCTACTCATAACGCTTCTTATGATTAAGCTAACTTAACACCAGTTAGAAAATTAGGAAAACTCGGAAAACAAATCTTGACAGAATTAGGAATTAATAACATAAAGAACTAAATTATTTTGAGACGCTATGAAATGAAGTTAATTTGCCTTACTGCATACAGTTGCGCTAAAAGGAAGAAAATGCATTTATTAAACCGAATGGTTATCTGCACTTTAACACTTTTTAGTTTTGCTTGCGCTAATATTTCGAAAAGCAGAACGGAAGAAGAAAAAAGAATTATCCTTCCAGAAGGGGAAACTTCTGCAAATTGTATTACCAAGGAAGAATTAGAATCCTTTTCTTTTAATACGCTGGAGTGTGTTCAAGCATTGTTAACAGGGGATTGGTTTACCAGTTTTGAAAAAAGTGGCAGACCGCTTATTTTTCTATGTCCTCCTGAAACAGAACCTGCTTTACAGGAACAAGGCAAAAATTTTATAGGGTTATTTTGTGCCGACTTACTGCAAACACAAGCTGTTAATCTCGTTGTTTGTGATTCAGTTTTTACTTTATCGGAAAATCGGGAAAAAATAATGCAATTGGTAAAAAAAAGTGGTGCAGATTTCTTTTTACAAAGTATAATTGCAATAGAAGAAGGAATTCCCCTATTGAAATTGAATCTCTATAATGTTCAGAACTTGGCAATTGTTTATAGTGATACCCGCAGTTTATTATTAATAAAGATATAAAGGATGAAAACTATGCAAATTAGCAAACTTGACCAAATGTTCGATGTTTTGGCTACCAGACCTAAAAAGCGTCTGGTAGCTGCCTGGGGTGTTGATTCCCATACTATTTTGGCTGCCTATATGGCTGTAGAAATGGGGATAGTTGATGCTACCTTGGTTGGCGATGAAAAACTGATACTTTCCGTTTGCCGGGAACATAATCTTGATTGTTCTCAATTTAACATTGTCCATTGCCCTACTGATGTTAAGTCCGCTGCTTTGGCTGTAGAAACGATTAACAAGGGTGAAGGCGATTTTTTAATGAAAGGTCTTCTTTCCACAGACCGCTATATGAAAGCAATATTGAATAAGGAATGCGGATTGATGGATCCTGGAGCTATTTTATCCCATGTAACAGTTGCCGAACCGAGAAATTATCATAAATTACTGATTGTTGGTGATGTAGCTATTATTCCCTTGCCAGATTTGAATCAGAAAATTGCCATTACCAATTATTTAATCAAAACGGCTCATATTTTAGGGATAGAAAATCCGAAAGTAGGACTTCTTTCCGCCAGCGAACAAACCCTTCCCAAAATTCCTTCTTCCGCTGAAGCAGCTATAATTGCCAAAATGGCTCAGCGCGGTCAAATCAAAGGTGCAATTGTAGAAGGTCCTTTGGGATTTGATATGATTATTGATAGAGAAAGTGCTCTTATTAAAGGTGTAGATAGTCCTGTTTGCGGAGATGCGGATTGCATTCTCTTTCCTAATATTGAAGCAGGCAATACTTTTTATAAGACCATCATTAAACTGCTGAAAAGTGAACTGGGAGCAATAGTTATGGGTGCGCGGGTTCCCTGTGTTTTAACTTCCCGGGGTGATGGAGAACGCAGTAAATTGTATTCTATAGCTTTAGCGGCTATGTTGGCGTAAAAATGATTACCAAACTTGATGAACTGGCAGAAAAAGCTAAAAACAGCGGCAAAAAAACCCGCATTGCAGTTGCCGTTGCAGAAGATAGCAATACCATTAATGCTATTTTACGAGCTACTTACGAGGGCTTTATTTATCCTGTTCTGATTGGCAATGAGATAAAAATCAAAGAACTACTGACCTCTGATATTGCCTCTAACCAATTTGAAATAAGGAATATAACAGAACCAAACCAAGCTGTAAAAGAAGCTGTTGGAATGGTTCGCAATAATGAAGCCGATGTTTTAATGAAAGGTCTGATAGGAACCGATACTTTCCTGAAAGCTGTTTTGGATAAAGAAAAAGGACTTTTACCTCCGAAAGCGGTTATGAGCTATACCTGTGCCATAGAAATTCCCAAATACCATAAACTGCTTTTTGTTAGCGATACAGCTGTGTTAATTTACCCAGATTTAGACCAGAAAATAGCAATGATTAATTATAGTGTAGCTATGGCAAGGCGTTTTGGTATAGAAAAACCGAAAGTAGCATTAATATCTGCCACCGAAAAAGTTAGCCCTTCAATGCAAGAGACCTTGGACTATGCTCTTTTATGTAAAATGGCAGAAAGAGGTCAAATAAAAAACTGCATTGTAGATGGTCCGTTAGATATTTTTCTTGCCTGCGATCCTAATTCCCTTGCTATTAAAGGAATTCAAAGTCCCTTGGAAGGGGATGCCGATATTCTTATTTTCCCTAATCTGGAAAGCGCCAATAGTTTTTATAAAGGTCTGATGCTTTTTGGAGAGGGGGAACTGGCAGGTTTAATTTGTGGAACAACAAAACCCGTTATTGTAATGAGTAGAAGCGAAAGCGAAAACTCTAAGTATTACTGTTTAGCGTTATCTTGTTTGATGGCGGAGGAAAAATGAAAATAGCCATTGCTTCCGATCATGCCGGTTTTGAAATGAAAGAGGCAATCAAAAATGCTTTTCCGGAAATTGAATTTGTGGATTTTGGCACTCATAATTCAGAAAGTATGGATTATCCTGATACCGGTTTTCCTGCTGCTAAAGCGGTTGCGGAAAAACAATGTGAAAAAGGCATCTTAATTTGTGGCAGTGGAATAGGAATGAGCATTACTGCCAACAAAGTGAAAGGCATAAGAGCTGCTTTATGTGGAAATACAGATGTAGCACGCCTTTCACGGCTGCATAATGATGCCAATATTTTGGTCCTGGCAGGAAGATTTACTGCCATTCCTTACGCTATAGAAATTACTAAGGTCTGGCTAAACACCTCTTTTGAGGGGGGAAGACATTTAAATAGAATTAATAAAATACAACAAGGAGAAAGGTAATGAACCATATTCAAAAAACCGATCCCGAAATTTATGCCGCTATTATGAACGAACTAAAAAGAGAACGGGAAAATCTGGAACTTATTGCCAGCGAGAATGTTACTTCCCTGGCTGTTTTGGAAACTCAGGGATGTGTGATGACCAATAAATATGCTGAGGGCTATCCCTATCGCTGGAGCAAAAAAACCGGAGCTATTAATTACAACCTTTACGGAAGATATTATGGCGGTTGTGAATTTATCAACGATGCTGAACGCTTGGCAATTGAACGTGCCAAACAAATTTTTGGAGCGGAACATGCCAATGTTCAACCCCATAGCGGTTCCCAGGCAAATATGGCTGCCTATTTTACACTTGTAAAACCAGGTGACACGGTTTTAGCTTTGGAACTATCCCATGGAGGTCATTTAACCCATGGCCATCCACTTTCCTTCAGTGGACAGCTTTATAACATTATTCCCTACACTGTAAACAAAGAAACGGAACAATTGGACTATGATGAACTGGAAGCTTTGGCAATGGAACATAAACCCCAAATGATTTTAGCCGGCGCTTCTGCCTATCCCCGGAAATTGGATTTTGCCAGATTTCGTGAAATTGCCGATAAAGTTGGAGCTAAACTTATGGTTGATATGGCTCATATTGCAGGACTTGTTGCTGTAGGTTTACATCAAAGCCCTGTTCCTTATGCGGATATTGTTACTTCCACAACTCACAAAACCTTACGCGGACCTCGTGCCGGACTTATTTTATGCAAAGAAGAATTTGCCAAAGAAGTGGATAGTAAGGTTTTTCCTGGTGTGCAAGGCGGTCCTTTAATGCATATTATTGCTGCTAAAGCAGTTGCTTTTCAAGAAGCCCTGCAACCGGAATTTAAAATCTACCAGCAAAAAGTGGTGGAAAACGCTGAGACCTTAGCCAATGCCTTAATTAAAAAAGGATTTAAACTGGTTTCAGGTGGAACTGATACTCACCTGATGCTGATTGATTTAGGTCCTGAAGTTGATGGCAGCCCCAGTGGTAAAAAAATGGAAGAAGCACTTGATAAGGCAGGAATTACGGCTAATAAAAATACTGTTCCCTTTGATACCAGAAGTCCTTTTGTTGCCTCCGGAATTCGTTTGGGAACTCCTGCTGTAACCACTCGCGGAATGGGAAAAGCGGAAATGGAACAGATTGCCGATTTAATTAAAAGTGTCTATGATCATATTGATAACGAAGAATACCTGCAAGAATTGAAAAAAGAAGTGCATTCCCTGACAGATAGGTTTCCCCTTTATCCTGAACTGTAGACGGAGGACACTGTTACTCCGCAAAAAAATGAAAATGTGAAAAGGTGAAAAAGTGAAATGGTGGAAAGGTGAAAAAGTGAAACTCGGAATGAACATTATGGTAAAAAATGCGGAGCTTCAGCGAGCTCCGATTACACTACAATTATAGAGTCACCACTGCTTTAAGCCAGGAGTCGTCACCGACGAGATGACTTTGACCTTACTTGCAGACAATTTTGGTGGTGAGGACTCCTGACAATTTTTAGCACGCAGATTCTTTATTGATTATAAGATAGGAGATGAAAATGACTATAGCTAAAATTTATTTAAGGATAAACAAATCCTGTTCAACCTGGTTACATTTTCACCTGTTAATCCTATGCGCATTGCAGCAATAGATTGCGGTTCCAATTCCCTCAAATGCCTTATTGCAGAAAAGAGGGGAGAGGACTTTAATTGTTTAAAAGACCTAAGATTTCAAACCCGTCTTGCTTCTGCTCTAAATACCAATGGTTTCCTCTCTGCAACAGCCATAGAAAAGACAATTACTATTTTTAAACATTTGCAGGAAAATGAATTCCCTGCTTACCAAATTGAAGAAATTCGTGCTGTTGGCACGGAGGCTATTCGCCAAGCCGCTAATAAACAGGAAGTTGTAGACCGCATTTTTAGGGAAACAGGTATCCAATTATCCGTTATCAATGAAGCCCAGGAAACATTTTTGGAATGGAAAGGAGTGCTTAGCGGTTTGAAAAAACCCTTACAGCCAATAACTATTTTTGACAGCGGAGGTGCCAGCACTGAAATTATTAACGGGAACAAAGGACTTATCCATAAAGCGACTTGTTTTCCTGTAGGAGCTGTGAATTTTACTCAAAGATATGTTCACAGCGATCCGATTTCCCCAACTGACTTTGAGGAATTGGTTAGAAAGATTTTCCAAAGTTTACCCCAATCTTTTATGATACAAGATACTTTTATCGGTGCCGGAGGAGGTGTATATGTATGTGCCTGTGTGGCTTCCGGAGGGAAAATTAATTCACCAGAAGAAGCCGAGGGCTATGAAATTACATTATCCGAACTGGAAAGACAAATTAACCTTTATCAATACACCAATCTTGAACAGCGCAAACAAATTCCAGGAATGGAAAGTGAATATGCCGATATTATGCTTGCTGCTGTTTTAATCTATTGGATTTTACTGAAGGCAAGCGGAAAAGAGAATTTTTTGGTTTCTACCCGTGGTATTAGATATGGTTTAGTTGCAATATGAAGCACGCAGATTGCGCTGATTTATTTTTACACCGAGATCACCAAAAACACTGAGCACACCGAGGTTTATTGATAATTACAACGACTTTGTCAAGTCCTCTCTGCCAACAGAATTAGTGTATAGCGTATAAACTATATAGTCAGTGACGACTCCTGACTTTCATAAATTTATTTGAAAATTTATTCCGGTGTTCTCGGTGTTCTGGGTGTAAAAAATACAATCTGTTGCCATTCTGTTACTCTGTTAAGTGTTTCTTCGCTGATTTCCTATTAACAATAAGTTTGTATATTTCAAACCAGGCAACACTCATGTTTCCTAAAATCAGGCAGGTTAATAATTCCATTATACTCATTGTTTCCAGGTGAAAAATATTAGTGACAGAAGGCACTTTTATCATCAGCAGGACAATGGCAAAGACACCTAAAAACAAATAAGTCATACCTTTATTGGGAGTGCGGATAATCTGAAATAAATTTTTATGCCAGCTTCTGTTTGTAGTTATCAGCATTAGATTGGAAAACACTAAGGTAGTAAAAATATGAGCTCTTAAATGATTTTCTCCCATTCCGCGGTTATTTCCCCAAAAATACATCAGCACTAATAGGATTAATACGCCTAAACCTTGTAGAAAACCGATAATTAATCTTTTAGTGCCAAATAATTTTTCATCCACAGAGCGCGGAGGTCTTTCCATTATATCATCTTCTTCTTTTTCCATTTCAAAAACAATAGAACAAGCAGGGTCTATAATTAATTCCAGAAAAGCGATATGAACCGGAAAATAGATGATCGGATAATCGGCAAATGAAGCAGGAATCATTGCCATCCCGGCAATGGGAATATGCAGAGAAAAAACATAAGTGAATGATTTACGGAGGTTATCATATATCCTTCTACCCATCCTGACAGCGCTTACAATGGAAGAAAAATCATCATCGGTTAAAACAATTGCTGATGCTTCACGGGCTACATCAGTTCCTCTTAAACCCATAGAAATACCTATGTTGGCAGCTTTTAAAGCAGGAGCATCATTCACTCCGTCTCCTGTCATAGCCACGATTTCTCCATTTGCCTTAAGTGCTTGCACAATTCTTAATTTCTGCTGTGGAACAACGCGGGCAAAAATAGAGACCTGTTTACATTTTTCTGCAAGTTCTTCATCGGTCATTTGGTCTAATTCACTACCCGATATAATATTATCAACATTATTCAGACCTATTTGTTTACCTATCGCTTTTGCCGTTCCAATGTAATCTCCGGTAATCATTATTACCCTGATTCCTGCTTTATAACAGATTTTAACTGCTTCCGGAACAGTTTCTCTAATAGGGTCTGCCAGTCCGATTAAACCCAAATAGCGGAAAGATAAGTCAGTAAGTTTTTCTGGTAAAACATCAGTTTCAATTTCACAAGAGGCAATTCCTAAAACTCTGAGCCCTTCTTCTGCTAAATCAGAAACCTGATTCATTATGGTATTGATTTCTTCTGCATTAACACTGCAGAGTTTAATAACTGCTTCGGGTGAACCTTTTAACGCAACTGTGTAACTTGTTTTGCCGGAAATTTTCCAGACCTTTGCCATCGCTCTAAGTTCATCGGTTAAAGGGTATTCTCTAATTTCCTGATAATTTTTCAGTTCTATATAAGTAAAGGGATCAAGATCATTCAGTGCATTATGAATTGCTTTTTCCATCGGGTCAAAAGGTTCTCTCATACTGCCAAGGACACTATGAATAAGAGTATTAAGAATTGGCTCTGAAAGCTTTGCCGAATTCTTTATCTCTATATTTTCGCTGTTGCTGACGATTTTTTGTAAGGTCATTTTGTTGTAAGTTATTGTGCCTGTTTTATCTGTGCATAAAACTGTAGCTGAACCCAAACTTTCAATTGCCTGCAACCTTCTAACCAGCACATTTTTTTTGGACATCCTCCAAGCACCTAACGCCATAAAAACAGTTAAAACTACGGGAAATTCCTCTGGCAAAACAGACATTGCTAAAGTGATACTTGTCAACAAAGCATTTATTAAATGCTTTCTGGTGATATAAAAAACGATTGCTACAACAGCACAGATTAGCAACGCAAAAATAGCAAAGTATTTTACCAATCTGCCTGTCTCTTTGCTTAACCGGGTTTCCTCTTCTGTTATGGTTTCCAGGGATTTTCCTATTTTTCCCAGTTCGGTTCTTTCACCTGTGGCAAAAACCTGAGCTATACCTCTGCCACTCACAACTAAGGTTCCGCAATAAACAAAGGGTAAATCATCTCCTCCGGGAGTTGAAGGTCTTTCTTTTTTATCCCAAATCCGTTTTCTAACCGGGACCGATTCTCCTGTTAAAAGTGATTCATCAACACTAAGTAAATCATTTTCCAGTATATAAGCATCAGCAGGAATCCTGTCACCTTCAGCTAATATAATTAAATCATCGGTGACAACTTCTCTACCTGGAATTCTGATTTGCTCACCATTCCGAATTACTAAAGCTCGCGGACTGGATAGATTCTTTAATGCTTCAAGCGCTTTTTCCGTTTTGCGTTCCTGGATAAGCTCTATAGACATTACAATGACAACGGATGCTGTTAAAACAAGTGCTTCCTGCAAGTCCCCTAAAAAGAAATAAATAACAGCACAGGCAACTAATAGAATAAACATTGGCTCACTTATAATATCCCAAATCAGCTTGCCTAAATTACGCCCTTTTGAACCTGGAAGTTCATTATACCCTTCCCGTCTTAATTTTTCTTCCACTTCTTTTGTGGTCAATCCCTGTTTTAAGTTGCTATATTCCTTCATCTTATCCTCTTTTACAGAATATAATCTTGCTAACTGCAATATTGTTTTTAGTCAAGTAAAAACCGATTTTAAGCTGAGACAAATAGTTGAACAGCAGAATTTTTTTAGCACTCTCACTTTTAGATTGACAATTTTCCAAAGTTGATTAAATTGTCTTTAGATTAGCAGTTCATATATTGGACTGCTAAGAATATAAATGGTGGAGACAATGAAAAAGAATCAGCTGCGACTAAATGAGACCCTTAAGGCACTGGTGGATGAATATATTATGAGTTGTGAACCGGTGTCTTCCAGGATACTGAACGAGAAGTATCTGCGTAATGTATCCTCAGCTACATTGCGTTTGGATTTGTTGAAACTGGAAAAGATGAATCTGATTTCCCAGCCGCATACATCGGCAGGAAGGATTCCTACAATAAAAGGTTACAGGGAATATTTAAGATTGATTGAGCCAGAAATAGAAAAGATCAGATATGAAGGAATGGACTTGCTGAGGGAGATTTTAGTGCATAACTATAAAGATACGCCCAGAGCTTTGTATTATATAATGGAAAATTTGGCGAAGGAGACAGACCAGCTTTCTTTTGTTGCTGAACCTGAGGTTTCCAGTGGTTATTTGGCAAAGTTGGATGTATTTTCCATAGGGGAAAACAAGCTGATATTTGTGATGAGTTTGGATTCGGGTTTGGATAAAACAGTTATTTTGAAATGCGATAATGAGTTAACTGAAGCTCAACTGAAAAAATTGGTGCGTTATTTAAATGATGAATTGGCTGGTTTACAGATTTATGATATAGCTAATCGGGTTTTAGTAGAAATGCAAGAAAATGCGGATAATGGTATGATAAGCTGGTTCTTGGCTGAATTGCATAAAGCGTTTATGGAAATAAGCGATTTCTTTATTCATTATGATGGCAGCATCAATTTTTTGGAACAAAAGGAATTTAACGATAAAGAGAATATATTGAAGTTTATGAGTTTACTGCAACGCCAGGATTTTCTCTTAAATACGATGCGCAAACATCAAAGCGATAAAGAAGTTAATATAGTTTTGGGTGAGGATTTAGCTAAAGGCAGCTGGTTGGATTTTGCTCTAATTTATGCCAAATATGAGGTCTTTGGCATACCTGGCTATTTAGGTGTTTTAGCACCTGTCAGAACAGAATATCGTAAGCTCATTCCTCTTATCAGGGATGTAGCTAATACTATAACAAATACAACGAGGCGCGGAATGGTCGTGCCCCAGGAGAAAAAGGAATGAATAAAAAAATACCCAAAGAACCTGAATTAGAAAAAGAAGAACTAATTACAACGGAAGTTTCAGAAGAACAGAAAGCCAAAAAGATAGAGGAACTGGAAAAAGAAGTAGCAGAATGGAAAGATAAATACCTACGCAGTATGGCTGAATTTGAGAACTTCCGCAAAAGAACAATATCCGAAAAAGCGGAGTGGATAAGATTAGCCACACAGAAATTTGCTTTAGAAATCTGTGATGTGCTGGATAATTTTGAAAGGGCTATCCAGCAAGCAACTGAAGAAGAAAAATCCACTCCCTTCGGAAAAGGGGTGCTGATGATTGAACAGCAACTCCGCAAAGCCCTGGAAAAAGAAGGGGTAAAAAGAATAGAAGCACTGGGAGAACCCTTCAATCCAGAGTTTCATGAAGCCCTTGCTCATATTCCCAGTGATCAAGAAGAAAATACCGTTACTGCCATCATCCAAAATGGTTACATAATGAACGATAAAGTGTTGCGACCTGCTAGAGTGGCAGTTTCCAACGGTTCAAAAATAAATAATGAATTCCAGGAGGAATAAATGGGAAAAATAATAGGAATTGATCTCGGAACAACAAACTCCTGTGTTGCCGTTGTTGAAGGCGGCAAACCAGTAGTTATAACCAATGCGGAAGGAAGTAGAACAACTCCTTCAGTAGTTGGTTTCACAAAGGATGGTCAACGTCTGGTTGGCCAATTGGCAAAACGCCAGGCAATAACCAATCCCCAAAATACTGTCTTTTCCATAAAAAGGTTTATGGGAAGAAGTTATGATGAAGTTACACAAGAAATTAAGCAGGTGCCTTTTAAGGTTGTTCGTGGCTTAAAAAATCAGGCGGTTGTTCATATTGATGTGGAAAATAAGGATTATGCTCCACAGGAAATTTCCGCTATGATTCTAACAAAAATGAAAGAAACGGCAGAGGCATATTTAGGACAAAAAGTTACGGAAGCCGTGATTACTGTTCCTGCTTATTTCAATGACGATCAACGTCAAGCAACAAAAGATGCCGGACGCATTGCAGGACTTGATGTAAAAAGGATTATCAACGAACCCACAGCTGCTGCTTTAGCTTATGGAATGGAAAATAAGAAAGAGCAGAAAGTAGCTGTTTATGATTTGGGTGGCGGAACCTTTGATATCAGCATTCTGGATATTTCAGAAGGTGTTGTGGAAGTCCTTTCTACTAACGGTGATACGCATTTAGGTGGCGATGATTTTGATAAGCGGGTAATTGATTGGATTCTGGAACAGTTCAAAAAACAGGAAGGAATGGACTTATCGCGTGACCCTATGGCTATGCAAAGGTTAAGGGAAGCAGCTGAAAAAGCCAAAATTGAGCTTTCCGGAACCCTTACTACCAATATAAACCTGCCTTTTATTACTGCTGATGCTACAGGACCTAAACATCTTAATCTGGATTTAACCAGAGCTGAATTTAATCGTTTAACCTCAGATTTGGTGGAAAGGACTTTAGGTCCCTGTAAAAGAGCATTAGACGATGCTAAACTGAAACCTTCTGATATTCAGGAAGTTCTTTTGGTAGGTGGAAGTACTCGTATTCCTGCAGTTCAGGAAGCTGTGGAAAAGTTCTTTGGTAAAAGCCCCAATCGTAGTTTGAATCCGGATGAAGTAGTAGCTATTGGTGCTTCCATTCAGGGAGCTATTCTTTCCGGTGACGAGAAAGTAAGTGATGTTCTGCTTTTGGATGTAACTCCTCTTTCTTTAGGTATTGAGACCTTGGGTGGAGTAATGACCAAACTTATTGAGCGCAATACTACTATTCCGACTAAGAAGAGCGAAATTTTCTCTACGGCAGCAGATAATCAAACCGCCGTCACCATTCATGTTCTGCAAGGTGAACGTCCTATGGCTGCAGATAATAAATCCTTAGGCCGCTTTGACCTGGTGGGAATTCCTGCTGCTCCAAGAGGAGTTCCTCAAATTGAAGTTACCTTTGATATTGATGCCAATGGTATTCTCCATGTTTCTGCTAAAGATAAAGGAACTGGAAAAGAACAATCCATCAGAATTGATCGTGCTGGGAGCATTAGTAAGGAAGATATAGACAGAATGATTAAAGATGCAGAATTACATTCCGAAGAAGATAAAAAACGCCAGGAATTCGTTGTCGCTAAAAATGAACTGGATTCCTTAATATTCAGCACGGAAAAGAGTTTGAATGAATATGGAGATAAACTTTCCAGCAGTGAAAGAAGCGAACTGGAAGAGGAACTAAAAAATGCCAAAGAGCAAATGGAAAGAGCAACCGAGGCATCAGAACTAAACAACATAAAAGAAAATCTTGCCAAAAAAGCACAACATTTAGGTGAGGTTATCTATGCACATATGCAACAGCAGCAAGGTGCAGGCGGTGAAGGATATAGCCAGGATGCAAGCGGTTTTAATTCCGGAGATTATGAACAGGGACCTCAGGAAGAAAACCCCAAGCAGGAAGGTCCTATAGATGCCGACTTTGAAGTTGTTGACGATAAATAAATAAAGAAAACTGATTAAACGGATTTTAGCGGATTAACACGGATGAAAAATAATTCCGTGTTAATCCCTCTAATCCATAAATCGGCAAAGGAAAGAAAACAGGTTATTATAGTTTATATCTTTATATCTGTGAAATCAGTGAAATCTGTGAGAGGTAACATATAGATGGCAAAACGCGATTATTACGAAATTCTGGGTGTAGATAGAAATGCCGATGAAGCAACCATAAAAAAGGCATACCGTAAACTGGCAATGCAGTATCATCCGGATAAAAACCCGAATAATAAAGAAGCCGAAGAGAAATTCAAAGAAGCAAGTGAAGCTTATGAAGTTTTATCGGATAAAGAAAAAAGACAAATATACGATCAATACGGACATTCCGGATTAGAAAATCAATTTGGAGGAACCGGATTCTCTTGGGAAGAATTTATGCACCGTAGCGATCTGAATGATATTTTTGGAGATGGACTGGGCAGCATTTTTGAAACAATCTTCGGAGGTGGTTTTGGAGGAAGAAATCAACGCAGTTCAGGCAATTCCAATAGAGGGGAAGACCTACAAATTGAACTATCTCTGTCACTTCAGGAAATTGCTAATGGTGTAGAAAAGACCATTAAAATAGGCATTAAAGAACCCTGTGATAAATGTGGAGGAAGCGGAAGTGCAGAAGGGAAAACAGAGACCTGCCCTAACTGTAAAGGAACAGGACAAATTCGTCAAATACGGCAGTCACTTTTTGGAAGGATGCAAACGGTATCCGAATGCCCTACCTGTAATGGTGAAGGTAGGATAATTAAAAATAAATGCAGTAGATGTTATGGTGAAGGACGTGTTGGAACTGTTAAGGAAATACCGATTAACATTCCTCCAGGAGTTGAAGATGGACAGTATATTCGGTTCAGGGGACAAGGCAATGCAGGACCCCGAGGAGGAAGCAGAGGAGATCTTCTTGTTCTTATTCATCAAAAAAAGGATGATCTTTTTGAACGCGAAGGGAATAACATTATTCTGGAATATCCCATTACTGTATCTCAAGCTGTGTTAGGTGATGAAATTATTGTGCCTACTTTAACCGGTTCAGTTAAAATGAAAGTTCCACCCGGAACTCAAAGTGGCAGATTATTCCGCTTAAAGGGACAAGGAATTCAAGGTCATAACAGTTATTCCAGAGGTGATCAATTAGTGAGAACGATTGTAGTTATCCCTACAAAAATCTCCCGGGAAGAAGCAGAACTTTATAATCGCTTAAGGGAATTTGACAGGAAAAGAGACCTGAAACCAGGGAAAAGCTTTGCTGCCAAATTAAAGAGTTACTTCAGCTAAGAAAAATGCCATCTATATATTTACCTGAATTAAGCTCGGAAAAGAAGATTATAACGGTAGAAGGAGAGGAATATCATCATCTGATTAATGTTAAGCGAACAGGAATCGGAGAATCAGTCAAACTGAATAGTGGTGCCGGTTTAATGGCAGAGGGCAAACTAATTAAGGTTAATAAAAAATCCGCTGAAATTGAAATTGATAAAATAGAAACATTTCCTTTTCCAGAAAGACCTTGCGCCATTGCCTTCGCCTTATTAAAAAACCGACGCGATGATTGGCTGATAGAAAAGTGTACAGAATTAGGAGTTACTGCCTTCTATCCTATGTTAACTGACTATAGTGTGCGAACACCTTCCCAAAATACTATAACGCGTTTTAATCTTATAGCATTAGCAGCAATTAAACAATGTGATAATCCTTGGATGCCGAAAATTAATGAACCTTTGCCGCTGAAGGAAACAGTAAATAAGATATTTTCCGAGGGGTGGATTCCGGTTTTATGCTCCGAACGAAAACCTGATAAAAGAATTACCTACTTACCGAAGATTATTAAACCCTGTTTTCTAATTGGTCCTGAAGGCGGGTTTAGTGAAGATGAATTTACTTATTTTAGTGAACAAAATATTCTTTCTATATCAATTTGCCATCTAATTACCCGGGCTGAAACTGCTGCTATAGCTGTTGCTGCACAATATCAAGCTTATTTTTAAACAAAGAAAAAAAAACAATGGATAAGTGATAGAATGGTAATTGATAACTTGGATTTTAGATCATATACTACAATCATCTTTACCATTTTAGCATCTCACCATTTCACTATTTTACTATCTAATTATCTAACTATTTCTCTATATATTACTTAATAAAATCAATTTGCCAGAGCATAAACATGGTTTATAATATTATAAAAAGGAGTAAGATATGAATAACAAGAAGCTGAAGATATTGAATCCAATTATGTTCGTGGTAATTCTTATTGCTATTATGGCAATAGTTACTTACAAAATCTCAGAAGCTTTTAATTATGATGCTTATGGTTTTAAAGAAATCCATGAAATTTGTGGATTTTTGTTTGTTATTTTGGCAATATTTCATATAATTTACAACTGGCAGTGGATAAAAAGTCAGATTTTGAAAAAAAAGCCGAAAAAATAATGATAATTTTTGTTTAATCTAAATTAATGGAAAACACGAGAGGGGCATCGTTTTCCGGAAAATTTAGGAGTTATCAATCCCATCAAGATTTATTTCACTACCGATATATGATTTAGCAGTGAGGATTCATAACGAAGGTAACTATTTATAGCATATTATAGCCGTTATGCTTCCATTGTGTTAAAAGTGTTATTGGTAAGGACAAAATAGTAAAAGCGTAAATGGCTCCTAACCTAACAATTGACTTTCATATACGGAGGAAAAGTGTCCCCCGACTACATAGTATTGAGCTCTATGAATTTTTCTGATCACCGAGTTTAAAACCATTTATTAGAACCTACCAACCCTGCTATGATTTTAAATATATGGATTTTCCAGGTTATTTCTCTTTTTCCTTTATTTTCTATATAACTATCATTCCATCTCACTATCTAACAAACTTCAGTACCTGGTTAACAAATCCTTCCTTATTTTCCATACTATATTCCAGTTCCAGAGCCAGCAAACGGCTTTTCAGGGACTCATATTTTGCCAACTTCATAATATCTTTTTGGGTGCAGAGAATAAAGTCCGGATTTAGCTCCAGCAGTTTTTGCGGCAGAAAAGTGTTGGAAAAAGCGTAATGGTCTTTAAAGGCATAGTGTTGCATAAAAGATAAGCCCAAAGAGCAAACACTCTGTTCAAAGGAAGCAGGATTGGCAATGGCTGAGGTGAGGACTATTCTTTTTCCTTCTATATAAGAGAAAGGAAAGGTGTTACCGGCAGCATCTTTAAAACAGGAGGGAGAGCTAAAACAATGAAATACAGGCATTCCTTTGCGGATAATTTTTTCCAACCAGGGAATTTGTGTTTGTTCTTCATTTTTATGGTTAATAACAGCTATACTTTGGGAAGGAATATTGGAAATTGGCTCTCTTAAATAGCCGGCAGGAATCACAAAGCCATTGCCAAGCCCAAGAGAAGCATCAAAACTAATAATATCCAGGTCTCTATGCACATAATAGTGTTGTAAGGCATCATCCAAAATAATTATCTCAAGATCCGGATAGTTTTGCAATAAGAGCTGAATTGCTTCTTTTCGTTTTCTGCCAACCGCTACAGGAATTTTTGGCAGGGAAGAAGCTATCATATATGCTTCATCACCTGTGTGTTGAACATCATAAAGAATGCCTGTTTTATCCGCAATTAGATGAGGGTTATATTCAAACTTGCCTTTATATCCGCGATGGGAAACTGCAACTTTTTTCCCTTCCTTTATCAAAAGCTTTGCCAGAGAAATAGTTAGAGGTGTTTTTCCCGAACCGCCGCTTATGATATTACCGATACTAATTATTTTGCAAGGTGGCTTATATTCATTTCTTTGATAATAAGTTCTGCGTATTTTTTGTAGGAAACCGTAAATTACACCTGCGGGATATAGGGTATAGGATATGGGAGAGCGTTTTAGAAGGTGATTTTGGATTAACTTGTTAGCATCCATTTATTGCAAGTGGGATTCAATTAGTTCCACCAGTTTTTCCGTTTCAAAGGGTTTATAAAGGACATCCTTCAAACCGTCTACTTTAGCGCGAACGAGCACATGATTGGGGTCATAGCCAAAACCCGTCATCATAATCACCGGAATTTTTTCGTTATAGTCCTTAATTCTCCAAAACAATTCATAACCATCCATATCGGGCATAGCGATATCTGTAACTACGAGGTCTACATTGCCTTTTACGATTTCCTGGATAGCTTTCATTCCTTCACTGAAAGTAATAATTTTCCAGTTCGGTCTTATAGCTTCCAGTTCAACTTTCAGGTTTTCAACCAGGTCTTCTTCGTCATCCACAATGCAGATAATTTTCTTCGTTTTCACAATTCTTTACCGGTGATAATTTTAAGAATAGTTAAATATTTTTGTCGGGTTTGCTCAATCACTTCTTCCGGTAAAGGAGGAGGTGGTGATTGTTTATCCCAACCGCTGTTTTCCAGGTAATCCCGAATAAATTGTTTATCGTAACTTTTAGGACTTTTGCCCATTTCATAGTCCTCCAAAGACCAAAGTCGGGAAGAATCGGGAGTAAACAATTCATCAATCAGGAGAACTTCTGAGCTGATAGTGCCAAATTCAAATTTAGTATCAGCTAAAATAATGCCTTTTTTCAGTAGTAAATCGTGAGCGTAAGAATATAGTTCCAAGGATTTATCTTTGATATAAACAGCGAGGGGTTCATCCATTCGGCTCATAAATTCACGGTAGCTGATATTTTCATCGTGACCTTTTTCCGCCTTTGTACTGGGGGTAAAAAGGGGATGTGGAAATTTTTGGCTTTCCTGCAATTCTTCTGCAATCAGCATTCCTCCGATAGTATTGCTTTTTTTATATTCCTTCCAGGCAGAACCGCTGATGTAGCCACGCACAATACATTCAAAGGGAATTACGCGTGTTTTTTTTACCAGCATACTGCGTTCTTCCAAATATTCGCCAAAACGCTGTAATTCCACAGGGTATTCAGAAATGTCAGCAGTAATAAAATGGTTGGGAACAATATCTTTAGTGGTGTTAAAAAAATAAACGGAAATAGCATTTAATATTTTCCCTTTATCGGGAATGAGGGTGGGGAAGACCACATCAAATGCGGAAATGCGGTCTGTGCTCACAATTAAAAGTGTTTCTCCCAAATCGTATATATCGCGGACTTTGCCTTGCCGGCTTTGTTGAACAAGGGGCAGTTGACTAATTTCGTTATACATTAAAACTCCTTACATCTTCTGTAAAAAATCGTAGATTACTTTGCTTTCATCTACACTATTCAGATTAAGAGCAAGTGTCTCGTTAATACGAAACTCTATGTTGTCAACTGGAAAATAATAGTCCTTGCCCTGAAATCTGCAATAGGTGATTTTGCCTTTTTGTATTTTCAGCTCGTTACTTTCATACTCCAAATGTTTAGCGGAAATAAGGAATTTCAGCCATTCGCGGTATTTGTTTAAAATTTCTATATCCTCATCCAGCAGCGATGATTTGTCAAATTCCAGTTCATTAAAGTATTTATTTCTTTCCTGTTGGATAAGTTCCAAAATGTTGTTTTCAGGAACCAGAAAAGCTTCTTTTAAAAGGGATTCCAATTTATCCAGGTCATAATCCGTTGGTTTTTCAGAAGTTTCATCAAGAGCCAAGCACCAACCCCTGCATAAATTTTTTTCTCTTTTTTCACAAGGATATTCACCTGTCTCACAGGCAGGTAATTTTAAAATGCGCGCATAAATATCAAGCACATCAATTAAGAAAAAACGACTGCGAAAAGGTCCTAAATAAAACCAGTCATCATTAGTGTGTTCCTGAATTGTAATAAACGGAAAACGATGTGAATCCAGCGCTAAATAAACATAGTCCGCCCAAGGACGAATCTGATATTGATAAAGAGGAGAATTTTCTGTTAAATAACATTTATAATGAATTAAGGCGAAAATTGCTTGAGGATATGTTTCCCAGCTCAATTTTTCCGCTAAATTCCATAGTTCCTGGTAAATACCACCCTCTTTGGCTTTATTGGAAAAGAATTTTAGCTTTGCCTTCAAATTGGCTGAGTAACCTGCGTAAAGGACTTCTCCTGCACCGAAAATATGATAAAAAACCCAACCCTTGGGCAGTGCATCAAATTCATTTTGTATATTCTTATCTATTTTAATTTCGTTCATATAACAACATTTCTTCAGTTAGGGTTTATGTCAAACGAAATCCTAAATAATAAAGAGGATGCTAAACTTCCGGAAGAACGGCGTCCTTACCTTTCACAAGTATTCATTTTTTTGTTACCGTGATTATATAGATAAAGAAATAAAGCGTATGAGGGGGTTAACGGGGATATCTATGATAGGACACTATAACCCGTAAAAAAGTTGTTTAAAATAGTAAAATACTAAGAGCTTACTTTCTTCTTTCCCATCCTCCACCCATCCTTAAGGTTGGGTTGAGGATGGGTTATAATTAAGGAAGGACAAATTGCAGAAACAACAGTAAAAATACCAGATAAACGATATAATAAATTCTGGCAAAAAAGGTTAAAGATATTGAAGGGGAGATTAATATGGAAAAGTTTTGGGTTCTTGGCAAAGATGTATGAGCGAAGAGTTATTTTAGCATTTTTTCCGAGGGGTTTACACACCCATCGCTATCATTGTGTCGCCCTGACGAGCTTTTAAAGAATTTCGACCCTTTAGATATTAATCCTTTTTCCGAGCTAAATTCATTTTACATTTTACATTCTGAATTCTTCATTCTTCACTTCTTTATTTGACAAATTATCTTATTTTATACTTCCGAAAATTACTTATGATCCTGTTCATCCTCAATTTCTTGTCTATAAAGAAGAAATGACGATTTTCCGAATGCGTTTTGTGGCGATTACTAACATTAAAGTTAAGCAAATCATAATTGTGGAAAGGGAATTGATAGTAGTGATAGTTCCTCTTCTAATTGCACCTTCCACATAAATTGGTAAAGTGTCAAACCCGCGTCCAGAAGTGAAAAAAGTAATAATAAAATCATCTATGGAAAGGGTAAAAGCTAAAAGTGCTGCAGCAATAATTCCCGGCATAATTAGAGGCAATTTTATTTTCCAGAAGATAGTTGCTGGTTTTGCTCCCAAATCCATTGCTGCTTCCACCAGAGAATAATCAAATCCTTCCAAACGACTTTGAATAACTATAACCGTATAGGAAATGCAAAAAGTAATATGAGCAATCAAAACGGTCAGCATTCCCGTATTAACCCTGGTAAAATTAAATAATAAAGCCAGGGAAACACCCATTAAAATATCCGGAATTACGAGAGGAATATAGATTAAAGCAGAAAATAATTTGCGTCCGCTGAATTTATGATATTCCAGTCCTAAAGCGCCTAACACACCCAAAACGGTAGAAATAAGCGTAGAAAGTCCTGCAATCAGCATTGTATTTCTAAATGCTTCCAGGATGGTTTTATTTTGCCAAAGCAAAACATAATACTTGAAAGTAAACCCCTTCCAACCGGTAATAATTTTGGCATCGTTGAAACTAAAGATAATCAAAATTAAAATGGGAATATAAAGAAAAACCATCACCAAAGTGAAAACGGTCAAATTCATTCCTTTAAAAAACTTGCCTAAAGAAAGGCGTTTCATACCTGTCTCCTGGATTTGCTTTTGCGGTAAAGAAAGTATATTACCAATAAAAACAAAGCTACAATCAATAACAGGGTTAATGACAGAGCTGAAGCCATAGGCCAGTTGCGGGGAATATTTTTTACTTTATAGGTGATTACCTGTCCTAAATAGAGCGATTTTTGATTTCCTACCAACTGAGGAATTAAATATGAACCTAAAGCAGGAATAAAAACAAGCAGTCCACCCGCAAAAATACCTTCTTTGGACAGGGGTAAGGTTATGCGGAAAAATGATTTAACTTCATTAGCTCCTAAATCCATTGAAGCATTCAGCAAAGACCAATCCAGTTTTTCCAAAACACTATATAGTGGCAGGATCATATAGGGTAAATAAACATAGACCATCACTAAAATAACTGCAAGGTCTGTTCTCATAATTTCCAGGGGTTGTGATATTAATCCTAAACTTAAAAGAAGATTATTCAGCACCCCATTGTAAGCAAGAAAAATGCGCCAGGAAAAGATGCGAATAATCAAGTTTGTCCAGAAAGGAATGATAATAAAAATCAGAAGGGTATTTTTTACCTTATCCTTTGCCCGTGCTATGTAATAGGCAACTGGAAATCCAAGGAGCAAACATAATACCGTTGTTAACAAGGCAAGCCGAAAAGAAAGATAAAAAGTATGCAAATAAGCAGGTGTAAAACTCTGACGATACGCATCCAAAGTAAATTCAAACTTTACATCATAAATATCGGCAGTGAGAAAACTATAGATGATAACAATAATATAGGGAACAAGAAAAAAGAAAATTAACCACAACAAAGCCGGCGCAGTTAAAATCCAGGAAGTGAAATTCTTTCTGCGTTCTGCTGCAATTTGTAAAGCGGAATTGGGATAATCGGAAGGAATAATTTTCATTGGACTGCCGGTTTTTTTATAGAACGCTGATAGTGATTAACTCCGCCTTCGGAGATTTCTTCAGGAGTTAACACATTTTCGGGAATTTCATTGATAAGCCAGCTATCGGTATCATGCCAGAAAAGCCAGACCGGCTCTTCCCAATCAAGTGCTGTATCATCAAAATAAACTCGTTTATGCTGACTAAAAACCCTGATTTTTAAAGCTCCAACTCTAACTATGTATTGTGTGTGAGACCCGAGATATAAAATATCTTCTATTACTCCCCGTAAAATATTTATATCGTCCTGATAGCGTGGTTTATTACGGGAAATGGCGATTTTTTCGGGACGCAGGGAAACGGTTAATTCCTGTCCTATATTTGGTTGAAAATGAAAAGTGCTGTCTATTTCAAAACTGTTTCCCGTACCATCGGGACATCTTATTTGCACATAATCATCTTCAATGCTGATAACCTCTCCACTGATTAAATTGGTCTCTCCGATAAAATATGCCGAGAAAACGCTATTAGGTCGTTCGTAAATATCATCCGGAGGTCCTTCTTGAATAATATTGCCATAATTCATCACTGCCACACGGTCTGAAATACTCATCGCTTCACTCTGATCATGAGTTACATAAATAAAAGTGATGCCCACAGCATCATGAATATTCATCAGTTCAATCAACATATGTTGACGCAGTTTTAGGTCTAATGCAGCCAACGGTTCATCCAAAAGCAACACCTTGGGCTGGTTGATTAAAGCCCTGGCAATGGCTACACGCTGTTTTTGGCCACCCGAAATCTGTTCCGGAAATTTGTTTGCCTGATCTTCCATTTTAACTAGCGAAAGCATTTCACGAACCCGGTTTTTAATCTCATTTTTGGGACTTTTCCTAATTCTCAAACCGAAAGCAACATTATCAAAAACCGTCATATGCGGAAAAAGAGAATAATTCTGAAAAATAGTATTAACCTGTCTTTTATAAGGAGGTAAATCGGTTATATCGGTATTGCCGATTAAAATTCTACCCGTGCTGGGAATTTCAAAACCGGCAATCATTCGTAAAAGAGTTGTTTTTCCACACCCACTGGGACCCAGGAAAGAGAATAACTCTCCACTTTGAATAGCTAATGATACATTTTCTACGGCAACAAAACCGTCAAAGTCCTTGCTTAAGTTCTCCAAACGGATTTCTTCCAACTTTGTTTATACCTCCTTTATAAGCTTTTTTAGATAAGCCGCGGGAAATTAAAACTTTTTTCCTTAACTTCTCCTCCTTGATTATAGGCAAAAAAATACAGTGGGGAATGCCGGGCGGCATCCCCACTGCTCGGAGGGCATTCTATGTAGGGTCTGTAGGCTTGAATCATTTATAAATACCTACAGAATCTTGTCAAGAAAAAAGTGTAGAATTTTTTCATTTTCTAAGTTGAAATATATCAACATAGTTCTATTTTACTATTATTAGCTTGCTTTTGTGGTTTTTAGAGCCCTGTAAAATTTCTATTAAATACATCCCGTTGGGAGATAAATTTCCTTTGTTATCGCGTCCATTCCATTTTATTTCCTGAATACCTTTTTCTTCCGGGAAAAATGTTTGAGTATAAATTAGCTGACCCTTCAGATTGTAAACCTTGAAAGTGAAAGGTATATTTTGCGGTGAAAAGTATTTCAACCGGATGGCATCATTACCTTTAGCTTTAAAGGGATTAGGATAAACTCCCATAATGCCTTCCTGTATATTTGGAGTTTGTATTTCATCGTTCACAGAAACAAGTAAAATAGGCACTTCATACCATAAATTCTGTCCGGGAAGAAAACTTATATTAGGAGGATTGGCTCCATCGTAAGCCATAAAACTATAATAAAAAGTGTGGTCATTAGTAGTAAATTCAGGATAATACTGAAAAATATAACTATCTTCCGTTAACGGGTCCATCGGATAAGCAAAAACTTCCGAATCATCTATTTTGTAACGGAAAAGCAACTGACTGATGCCACTCTCATCGTTGGCAGAAACAATTATGCTTATTGGCTCGCTTTGATTACTAATAGAAGAAAGAGGATTATGAGATAAAACCGGAGGAGTTAAATCCGGTTGAATCACAAAAAGATGAGGGTCTAAGGCAGCAAATACTGGGTGGTCAACGCTTCTTCCTGATTGATCTGCCGCGTGAATAAAATAACGAATAGTATCTCCATAAGCAAATCCATTTAAAGTGACAGTATAATAATTGCGAGTAAGAGGTTGCAGATAATTTCTTTGCCAGGCACCGGAATTTACCTTATAACAAACAAAAAGAGAATCTGTATAAAGTGGTTGACCGCTACGTGCAATTATTTCCGTATTGATAATAATATCCGTTCCAACGGGGACAATACTATGCCAGGGAGTATGAACAATATTCAGCATATTTTTATCGGGAATTTCATGGGTTCTGCAATGTAAGGCATCAGTAGATTCCCAAGGTGCAGAACTAATTTGAGAAACACCAATAACTTCATAACCAGGCATTGCTTCACGATAAGCTTGCAGGGCAGAATTATCATTACTGCTGCCTACAATAGGCACAAAAACCTTTTTATTTAAAATAAGGGAATTGGTGTAGGGCTCATTGGAAGGAGTATAAACCCGATAAACACGGTAGGGATAACCCCAGGCACAATTATGCGTAGCAAAATAATTGGCTGCATTTTCTATGGCATTATATTGAGAATGGCTTACAGGAACGCTACGAATCATTACTTTATCGGGTGCCAAAAACTTTGCCCAACAGTCAATATGCTCAATATAAGTGTTATTCGGGTCTGCCATCACCAAATAATTTGTAATACCTAAATACTGTTGCATTTTAGTGTTTACATTTGTCTGATTGTTGCCATTTTCGGTATAAACCAGGGTTGTTTGAGCAGCAGTATTAATTCCATCGCTCATATAATTTCCCCCTGTCTGCTGTAAATTCATTCCATAATAATTCAAAGCAAAATGATTGGCAAAAACCTGGGGAATTAAATTGTCATTAGGACGGGGACGATTATAAATAAAATCCACCATACCATATTCACCATTGCCGTCAAAAATGAACCAGGGTCCGTAATCCCTTGTCCAGTAAGAATCCGTAGCTGCATTGAGAAAACTAACCTTTTCCATATTTACTCCAGCATTGGTAAAAGTAGAAATGGCAGATGATTGTTGCGAACTGCTTACGATACAAATTACATTTGCCGTATTTGCTAATTGCACTACCAGCGAAACAGGTATCCCTAAAGGATAACGAATTAAAACATCAGAGGCAGGTTCAAATTCTGCTATAGGACGAACCGGAGCTACAGGAGGATTGGTTTCCGTAAAACGGATTTCCGCATTTGCTTTATCTGCGGGCAAATTATGATGCGCAAAGGCAGTAGAGCTCAAAATACAGAGCACACTGCACAATAATAATATGCGTAAAATACGCTGTTTTTTCATCAGCGTTCACTCCTTATTATATTATACCAAATAAATAAAACACTTTTTATACCGAAATTCTATATTTTTCTCACCTGCCCTTATCGCAGAATTAATTCACCTTTGCTATGATGTAAGAATTGCAGGTGAACTATAGCATAATCCATTCTTTCTATTTAGCAAATTCCCTTGGCAACGAATAATTCCCAGGGTTTTTTCAAGTTATACGCCATAACTTCCCTTTTTTTGCCGCCTAATTTATCGGGAACGATTTTTTCATACTTGTTTAATACCAGATAGGTCTTAAAAGGAAGTCCTGATAATTCTGCCGCTTTCTCCACTATTTTGATTCCCTTTAGCACGATTTCCGCCGTTGTTTCATCCATCAGGTTGGTGTTACATATAATTTCTGTAATTTTTAAGCGGGAAGTGGCTTCCAATGCTTCTTTCATTGATATTATCTCTTCCGGAGTTGAAGTAAAAGGACGCATAGTGTTTACAATATATAACATATTATAACCCCGTGTTTTTATGGGTTCTTCAAAACGCCCTAAAGTTCTGCAACCGGCAGGGTCACCACCTACATCCAGAATAACTGTTTTCGCTTTATTTTGAATAGCTCCTTTAACACGAGGAGAAATCATCGGCAAATCGCTATGCTTATATTCACCTTCCGGAGCAATAATATCAATTCCTTCCTGTATAAAATCATCCTGCATTTCCCGTGACCTGAAATAAGGATTGACCACATCCAAATCAGCTAAAACAACATCCAAACCTTGTGTCTTAAAACGACGCGCAAGATGAATGGAATATTCACTTTTTCCGCTTCCGTAAGCACCGATGATGATATATAAGTGTGAGGGCATAATTCAAATCCTTACATTTAATTGAAACGGGAGATTAATTCTTGAGAAAGGTCTAAATTCAAAGACATCAAAGTTTATTTCCAGGTGCGAAACAGGTCTTCTGCCAGGGACTTAAAATCCCAATAAAAGCCATCAACTATCTCTTTTATCAGGGAATGCTGATCAGAGCTATCTTCATCATAAATGGCAAAAACGGTCATCCCGGCGGATTTTCCTGCTTGGACACCCGTTAATGTATCTTCAATTACCAGGCAATTTTCCGGTTTTTCCTCCAAGCGTTCGGCAGCCAAAAGATAAATATCCGGATAGGGCTTCCCTTTTAAATTTATATCTCCGGTAACAGCACACTGAAAATATTGCCACACAGAATTCCGGATAAGTACTTTTTTAGCGAGCTCAAGAGAATTACTTGTTCCCAGTCCTATTTTTATCCCTTTTTCTTGCAGACAGGAAAGCAGTTCTACAGCGCCTGGTTTCAGCATAATATCCGTTTCATAATGCTTGCTGACCATTTTTGTCCATTCCTGCATAATACTTTCAGGACTATCGGGCAAACCAAATCTATCCTTAAAGTACTGTGCGGTTTGAATGAAACTGTTTCCCTGAGGAAGCTCTGCAAAAAGATCGGGAGGAACTATAAGACCGCGGCTATGTAAAAATTCCCTGTCCACATTACGCCAGAGTTGCATTGAATCAATTAAAGTTCCATCCATATCAAAGATTACTGCCTGGAAATTGTTCATCTACAGAAACATCCTTTATTGTATAACGGAATAAAAAACTGGAGCGGGAAACGGGATTTGAACCCGCGACATCAACCTTGGCAAGGTTGCGCTCTGCCAACTGAGCTATTCCCGCTTGGTACCAGAGGCCGGACTTGAACCGGCACGAGCTTTGGGCTCGAGGGATTTTAAGTCCCTTGTGTCTACCTATTCCACCACTCCGGCAAAATAATAAACTGGAGGCGACACCCGGATTTGAACCGGGGATAAAGGTTTTGCAGACCTCTGCCTTACCACTTGGCTATGTCGCCTAAAAAATTAACTGGAGCGGGAAACGGGGTTTGAACCCGCGACATCAACCTTGGCAAGGTTGCGCTCTGCCAACTGAGCTATTCCCGCAAAATAATCTTTTCAGCATTCACCAAAAAATAAATGACCGCTTTTCTGTCAATCAAAATGTATCTGCTTCGCTAAAGACATCGGCAGTAAAACGATATACAACGCTGGCAGGATCAAGATATGCATTGGGAGGCAATCCCGCTTTACGACAGACCTCACGCAGAAAGGTCTCCGGTTGCCAATTGTATTCAACAGCCACCTGGGGCAAAAGTAAACCGCTACCATAAGGATGCTGAATGTAAAGTCCGTCTTTGCCAATTACCGGTAACTCGTTTTTTTGCATAGGAATAAGTTCACTCAAAATAGATATTTCAATAGTTACTTTTTCCAATTCCTTTTCTGTTAAAGGAGGGAAACGCGGGTCTTGAAAAGCAGCTGCTTCTGCCATTTCTTTCACACTTTCAGCAATGGACTTATAACCCTTTATGTAACCGATACAGCCACGCAAATTATCTCCAATATGTAAACTTACAAACACACCGCGTTTAGGTCTGAAGGCAGGATCCTCAGGCAAGGAAACGGACTGATGTTTAAAACGAGCACTAATTGCATTTCGGGCAAGGGAAAGTAGTTCCTTTTTCTGTTCCAAAGTTAACATTTATCCTCCTTCCAGTTATTAAATATAAAGTTTAGCAGAAAGATAACCTACAACCTGAGAATCGTTTCCGGATATCTTTCCTGAATGGGTATATTGAATTACTTTCATTTTGGCATTAGTGTAATGCTGTGCATAATACAACAGGCAGAGGATTCCCCCGATGCCGCATGCCTCACAATCGCTATGAATAATATCCTGCCAAAGATGTTCCGGGTCTAAAGCAGTAACATCTTTTACTAAAATACCATCCATTTCTTCGGCAGTTCGGGCACGATGGTAATGTGATAAATCCGAAGAACAGAGGATAACGATACGCTTTGTAGAACTGTAAATCGTTTCATAAAGTATATCTGCCAGGCGTTTTGCCACTGCAGGAATTTGATTGCCAAACATAATAGGCAAGATTTTTGCCTTGGGGAAAAAGTAATTTAATATGGGCAGTTGAATTTCCATAGAATGTTCTTCCTGATGTAAAATGAGGGGGATATTTTGATCTGCTTCAGGAGCTATTTTGTTGTAAAGTTCTATATCCAAATCCAATGTGCCTAAAGGATTTACATATTCCTGATAAGGAGAAACGCTGAAATCAAAAAAGTTTGCCTGATGGCTGGGATGAAGAATTATGAAACTATCAATATTTTCGTGGGAAATACTATGTAAACCCAAAGTAGCACATTCACCTGAATACATATAACCGGCATGAGGTAGAATAACTCCTAAAGCTCTTTCTGAAGAAAGAGGAGTTACAGCATTGCTTATCCAACCCTCTATCTGTCGCTTGATCTGTTGTTCAAACCGGGGATAGAAGGTTCCAGCATGCATAGGATTGCGAATCATTGTTCACCTCCTTGAAGAGGAAGATATATTATATAAGTTCCTGATTTTTTCTCTTCCGTAGTTAAATTTGCTGTCTGCCAATTTTCGCTATAGGAAGGGCTAATAACTGCAATTTTTTTATTAGGTAGAATTGACTGAACCCTGCTGACAGTTCCGGAAAAATTACGGCTATGAAAATCACCGTTAAAATGGAGAACCCGGGCTTTGGGTTTCATTTTTAGGGCATTCACAATGCTTTCTGCCATAGTTTCATCTTTCAAACATTGAGCTTGATAAAGCCAATCCGGGTTATTATTCATCATCGGAGAATGCATATCTTCCAGGGTTGATAGGAATGCCTTTTTATAGTTGTCATCAGGAAAATCTATTTTATCTGGCAACCATTTTTTATCTTCTTCTGCTAATGTCTCAGTAAAGTCAGGTCCTGTTCTTGCCATTTTACCAGCGATAGAACGAGGAATATTAGCAGCTATTACAGTCAGTTTTTTCTGTTTGGCATATTCAATCAGGGGACGATAGTCATCCTGATAATTACTCCAGGGACGACTTTTAGCCAAAAATTCATCTTCACTAAGCCAACCTTCTATATAGGCATCCAAATCACTTTGGACATCGCGTTCAAACATTTCCAGCGAGAGAATCAGTTCTCTTTTTGTATCCAGCAGAGGAACAAGTTCTCTTTCCAGCTGATGGATAGTAGCATTATCGTGAAATTCTCCGAAAAATATAATATCGTATTTTTCCAATCCTTTAGCCATTTGTTGCAAAGAAAGAGTTTTACCATTACGGGAATCCACAATACGATATTCATCTGCATTTAATATAGTTAAGTTCATTATTATGATCATAATTACTATGATATATTTCATTCTTACTTCCTTAATAGTTCTACTGATAATTTAAGCGAATTTTGTGTTTATTGCCATCAATAATTTTACGAAATTCCTTTTCTTGTTCAGCCGGAAGATTTAGTATAAAGCTAACTTCTTCAGACCATATCACTTGCTTTATTTCTCCTCCGATTGCCTGAAAAGAATGTTTTAGACATTCAAAAGAAGCATAATCACATACAAGAGGAAAAGAAATTAGCAGCTTTGCTTCTATCAGATTACTTTTCAGAATTGCCTGTTCAACCGCTTCAGAATAAGCGGCAATCAGTCCTTTTACACCTAATTTTATACCTCCAAAATAACGGGAAACAACAGCCAGAATATTTGTCAGGTCATTTCGCAAAAGTGTATTCAATATTGGTTTTCCAGCTGTTCCAGTTGGTTCTCCAGCATCTGAATAATAGATAATTTCTCTGTTTAAACCGTGAATATAGGCATAACAATTATGAGTGGCATCAGAAAAAAGCCGATAATGCTCATTCAAAATATCTTTAACTTCTTCTACATAGGGAAGAGGATACAACACTGCCACAAATCTGGAGCGCTTTATTTTTATTTCACTATCGGTCTTTTTTTCAATTGTATACAGCATTTTTTAACTCCCGCACTTTGAACTCCTGCACTTCAGCACTTTGTACTCCCGCACTTTATTTCACCTTCGGAAGGTCATTCCAGTGGGTTGTATAATGAGGTGAAAGTTTTGCCCGTTTCATTTTCCAGTCCTTTTTTATTCCGCTACTGGCATAAAAAAGAGTGTCCTGACCATAAGTTCTATTTAGTTTATCCATTGCTTCCATCAGTTTTTTGCGTTTATCATCCAGATAATTTGTGTCCATAAAGCTTAAGGGAACATCTTTTTCGGGAATAATATCAGCCAACATTACTCCAGCTTTTTTAAATTCAAAACCCGGTAAATATAAGTCATCCAGCAGGTTAAGAGCTGTTTTTATCAGTTCGGGAGTATAAGCAGTAGGGGGAAAGAGAGTTGTAGAAAGAGAATTGTTGTATTGAGGTCCTTCCTTAAAACGGTTTGTAGAAAGAAACACCATCAGTAATCCAGCCACACTTTTTTGTTTCCGCAATTTTTCTGCAGCCCGAGTAACATATTCAGAAATTGCCTCTTGCAAGTCATTAAGAGAGGAAACCTGTTTACCAAAAGAGCGGGAAGTGACAATACTTTTTTTGTTTGCAGGAGCTTCATCTAAATCAATGCAAGCATAGCCACGCAGTTCCAAAACGGTTTTTAAGCCCACACTTGTTAAATAATGCTCTATAAATTTATCCTCTGCATCCCTCAATTGGAGCGCTGTTTCAATTTTATGCTGTCTTAAAAATTTATCATATTGCCTTCCAATTCCCCAAACTTCAGAGACAGGTGTTTTTGCCAGTGCTTTGGTAATACGTTCATCATCCAGCAAACAAAGCGAACCTTGAAAAGCAGAATAGCGTTTGGCAAAATGATTGGCAACTTTAGCCAGGGTTTTGGTTTGGGAAATTCCCACCGAAACAGGAATTCCCGTCCACTGAAAAACCGTTCTTTTTATCTTTTTGCCAAAGTTCTCCAGGTCTCTATTTTTAAAGCCGTTTAACCCTAAAAATGCCTCATCAATACTGTATATTTCTACTTCCGGAGAAAACAGAGAAAGAACTTCCATCACTCTTGAGCTCATATCTGCATAAAGAGCATAATTGGATGAAAGTAATGTTCCACCGTGTTTTTTGATCAATCCTTCATATTTAAATCCGGGTGCTCCCATAGGAATTTTCAGGTCTTTAATTTCTTGCGAGCGGGAAACGATGCAACCGTCATTATTAGATAAGACAGCTACCGGTTTATTATTCAATTTGGGATTGAAAACTCGTTCACAGGATACATAAAAATTGTTGCAATCCACCAGAGCAACAATGTTATCATTTTTTAAGCCGGTAGTATTCATTGTTTTCCTTTTCGTCTGTTCTCTTTTTCTGTGTGTTACCTTATTCACTATTGCCTATTATTGTCAAGAAAAGTCAGTAAGGCAAGAGGGAGATTTTGTTTTCCGCAGATTACGCAAATTGCACGCAGATTTCACAAATAAAAATATTGCACACAAATTTGACGAATTTTAGAGGATTTTAATGGATAAGGACGGGAGAATGGAAATGAAGAAGATAAAATGCAAAATGTAAAATGAATTATGCTCGGTAAAAGGGTTAATGTCTCAAAGGTTGAGATTTTTTAATAGCCCAAAAGAGCGAAACTGGAAGGTTGATGTTCCCATCAACTTCTTTTTAAAAATGGCTAAAAAACCCTTTGCCCTTCGCTCTTTGCCCTCTGCCAAAAGCCCGTCAGGGCGAAACTTTTATAGCGATGGCGGCGTAAGCCCCTCGGAAAATGAAAGCCCCGATTTTTTTTCTTTTTCTCTTTCCCACTAAAAAAAGCCCCTGAGGGCGACACAATGATAGCGATGGGTGTGTAAACCCCTCGGGAAAATGCGCTTTTTTCGGTAACGAAATAGAGGTTAAAAGGTAGTTGACCAGGAGGTCAAACTTCCTTTTTAAAAATCATTATAACTCATAAATATTAATCTTAACCCTATAAAACCTAAATAGATAACTGAATATTTTGTCCACCCTGAACTATATTTATGTAATTGCTTGTTATATAGATGATTAAGTAATAACTCCGTAACACTTCCGTAACACTTCCGTTGTCTCGTTACGGGGTTGTTACTTGGTTGTTACTTTGTCATAAAATATTCAAGCAGGCAAGAATGCTACCTATCCTGATTTTTCAGAAATAGGAATCATATCATATTTTTATTTATAAAACATCAATGGTTGAAAAAATCCCGGGGAAATAGCAAAACAAAAAGCTCGGATTTTAACCTTGAGAATAGTTAAATAATAAAGAGAAAAAATCCTAAGAATAGGGCAGATGAAGAATATAAAGAAAGGCAATATATCCCTAAATGGTAATAATTATCAGGCATAAAACGCGTAATTGTAATAGTGGATATAAATTCTGTTGTTCTAATGTCGTTCCTGCGAAAGCTGGAATCCAGGTAATAATAAAAATAACTTTTCGCCGGGTTGAAAACCCGTCGTTAGTATCTGTCGTTCCTACGGAACTCTTTGTCGGAAAAAGAGATAATGACTTTTCTGCTTTCTTATCGCCGGGTTGAAAACCCGTCGTTAGTATCTGTCGTTCCTACGGAACTTTTTCTATTATTTATGATTTACAAATATGGATAAAGTAATATTTCTCTTTATCTCTTTTTCTCTTTGTGAAAATATTCTCTTTTTCTCCTTTTCTCTTTGTAAAAATATTCTCTTTCTCTTTGTAAAAATATTCTCTTTATCTCTTTCTCTCTTTGTGAAAGAAAAAAAACCGTCAGCTGGGGGTGCTGACGGTTAGTGAGCTTTGGACTTTTGTTTCACATAAACAAGGAGGAGTTTATGATGAAGCGTTTTTTAATTTTAATCAAGAGCTTTCAGGAATGAAGGCACATCTGTTTTCAAAGGAGGAATGCGTGTAGGTTCATTCGCAGCTGGTTTAACTTCCTCTTTTGGTGTTGATTGGTTAATACTCAAACGGGCAAAGATATCTTCAATTTCGGAATTGGTATCTTCAGATTGAGTGATAGAAGGGACAGATTTTTCTCCGAATTCAGGCAAACCGGGGAAGTCAATAGTATGTTCTTTATCTTCTTTTTCCAGCCCGGTGGCAATAATGGTAACCTGAATTTTTCCTGCCATAGAATCATCCAGAATAATACCCATAATGATATTAGCGGCTTTTCCGGTTTCACTTACAATAACATTGGAGACCTCATCAAATTCACTCATCAGGATATCATAACCGGCTGTGATATTTAACAGTAAGGACTGACATCCCTGTAAGCTGATATGCGATAAAAGAGGATTATCAATTGCGGCTCTGGCTGCGTTTATAGCTCTGTTTTCTCCTTCTGCAATTCCGCTGCCGATAAGAGCATAACCCATATTTTGCATAATAGCTTTCACATCAGCAAAATCTACATTGATAAGACCTGTAACATTGATAATGTCGCTAACTGCTCGGGCTGCTTCATAAAGAACAAATTCGGCTTTTTTAAATGCTTCCTTTAAAGTAAGGTTTGCATAGATTTCACAGAGTTTTTCGTTGGGAATAACCAGTAAAGTATCCACGAATTCTCGTAGATGTTTAATGCCGTAAATTGCATTTTCTGCTCTTTTTTTACCCTCATAGGGGAAAGGAGAAGTTACAATTCCAAAAGTTAAAATTCCCATTTCACGAGCGATTTTAGCGATAATAGGTGAGGCACCGGTTCCTGTTCCACCCCCCATTCCTGCAGCAATAAAAACCATATCTGCCCCGTCCAGATGGTTTTTAATATCCTCTTTGGATTCTTCTGCACTTCTGGCTCCAAGTTCAGGATTGGCACCGGTTCCTAATCCGCGGGTAAGTTTCTTTCCCAGTTGCAATTTCATATTGGCTTTACTTTTTGTAAGATCGCGGATATCGGTATTAGCTGCGATAAATTCCACACCGAATAAATTATTCTCAATCATAGTATTGAGTGCGTTTCCACCTGCTCCACCTACACCGATAATTTTAATGTTGGTTCCGATTTGGGCTGGTTTTTCGTCAAATTCAATCATTTTATCCCCCTTTTAGGTAAAGTCCTTTAATATTTTTTTAACTTTATCTACGATTTTTTTCCCTTTTATGTTTGGCAGAGTAAAGCCCTTACTAACGGGTTCGTTATTTTTACCTGCCGCAAAGTATAAAACTCCTACAACGGTTGCATAAGCCGGGTCTTCCAAACGGCTAATCATTCCGTTTAAACGGGAAAGGTCTGGTGTGGCAATTTTTACATGGAGATTGAATGCTTCAGATAAAACAACCTCTATGTTTTTCAGTTTGGCTGTTCCCCCGCAAAGAATGATACCCGAAGTTACCAGTTCCGGAGTGTAAAATTCCTTTGCTTTATTGTAACAAAGAGAAAGCATTTCTTCTACCCGGTGTTGAATAACATGGCTAACTAAAAATTTGGTTTTGCGGCTGGTAGAGCGTCCACTAATTCCTTCCACATCAATTTCTTCTGTTTGGTCAACGCTGCTGGCAAGAGCGTTTCCATATTCCACTTTGATATATTCTGCATTGCCTAAAGTGGTCTTAAGTCCAATTGCCAGGTCTTCTGTGATATTTTTTCCTGCCATCGGCAAAACGAGGATTTTTTCCAGGGAACCGCGATTATAAATAGATAGGTCACAAGTTCCACCTCCAATATCAAGAACTAAAGCTCCCAGCCGTCGTTCATCTTCACTTAAAACCGATTCGGAAATAGCAATATGATTTAAAATAAAATTTTCAGGATTGATTTCATAACCTGCCAGCTGAATGCACTTACTTAAATTGCGCAAAGGGGTAAGTTCCGCTAAAATAGTATAGACCTTGGCAATTAAATGAAATCCATTCATATTCACGGGATTGTGAATATCATCCTGATTATCAATTACAAAGTTATGCGGAATTCCGTGCAAAATGCGAAAACGCTCCAGACCTTTCTGAATCTTAACGCTGTTTTTGGCATCATTGATAACCTGTTCAATATGCTCTTGAGTAATTTCTCCTGGTTCATTCGGTGTTTCGGAAGGAATGGAAATACGTCCATCTCCAAATTGAGTCCGAATATGTTCTCCGGTGATATTGCAATAGATATTATTGGCAGAGGTTTTTCCTTCTTTTTCCGCTGTAGAAATTGCTTTTGCTACACAACCGGAAAGTGCCTGAATATCTTTTACAATTCCACCTTCAATGCCTTCGGAAGGATATTCGCCTAAACCTAATATTTCCAGACGTCCATCTCCAACTTCTTTGGCAATGATACAACGAACATTGGAAGAGCCAATATCTAAAGCAGTTATGATTGATTGTTTCATTTATTACCTGCCTTAACTACAACCTGATTTTTATAGCGCAAATCAACTACGCTATTTTTGTTTATATTGCCATTTTCCTGAACAAACTGATAACGCGCAAGCTGTTTAGCTAAGTCCTCCTGAGCAGGAATAATGCGCGTACCTGTTTTCGCATCAATGATATTAACCGTCTTATCTATTAAATAATATTCCGAAATCTGGGGAAGAAAATCCGGAGCTTCTTTGGAAATGCGTTTATGCAATTGTAATACTTGTTGCAATCCTACATTTTTCAGTTTATGTCCAGGTTTTATTTGATGGTTACTTAAATAGGTGCTGTAAATTGGCATATCTTCTTTATAAATAGGGGAATACTTCATCAAAACAACAGCTTCGGAATCAATTGGATGCAAATCACCTTCAATTGTTTTCAAGTATATTGCCGCTTTGCGTTCATTGATTTCCAGCTTTATGGTTGAAGGTAAACGCTTATGTAATTTAACATCCTTTACCCGGGAAAGATTCATTACCTTATTTTTAATATCCTCTGCAGGAATTGCCAATAAATTCATTCCTAAATAGGGTTGGGTAATTTTGTAAATTAAAGTATCAGGAATTGCCTCGTTTCCAATAACAGATACTTTTTGTAAAGTGAAAAGGTCTATATGCGTAAGACCAAACCAGATACCCGTTCCTAAAAGCGCTACGCCAATTAAGGCAAAAAAGAAGAACAGGTAATAACGACTATTACCGCGACGCTTACGAGTACCTTTGTTTAGTTCCATAAGTTTATGTATCAAAGTCCTTTAGCTTACTAACAGTAAAATTTGAAAAACTGATTTCAGTTTTACAAGTTACTAATATTTTATTGCTTATGATTTGTGTCAACATAATTCTTCAATTGCCTTAAAATTTCTTCTCCATACTGCCAAATATTGCCTGCTCCCATAGTGATTAAAATATCTCCTTCTTTAAGAAGAGCAAGGGTTTGGCTGACTATTTCGGAATTGGAGTTAATTAAATGGACATTATGATGTCCACTTTGAATTGCGGCATCAGCAATCAGTTTGGAACTAATTCCCGGAATAGGTTGTTCCCGTGCAGGATAAATTGGAGCTAAAATGAGGCAGTCACAAGAAAAGAAGGACTTTCCGAATTCTTCATAAAAATCACGGGTCCTTGAGTATAAATGGGGTTGAAATAGAGCTACAATTCTCCTTTTGGCGCTATCCTTAAAGCCCTCCAAAGTTGCTATAATTTCTGTAGGATGATGTGCATAATCATCATAAACGGTAATTCCACCTGCTTCACCCTTCAAATCAAATCTTCTGTAAACACCGCTGAATTTACCTAAGCCATCTTGAATAGCGGGAAAAGGGATATCCAATTCCAGACCGATGGATGCAGCCAGTAATGAATTTTGAATATTATGTTTACCGGTAACTTTCAACGAAATGCGTCCCAGCTTATAATCCTTAAACAAAAGGTCGTAGGAAGAATTGAAACCCTGCATATCAATATCTCTTGCTTGCACATCTGCCTGACGAGAGAAACCGTAGGTAACTATTTTTTTATGAATAAAAGGTAAGATTGCCTGCACACCAGGATCATCCAAACAGGCAATAACACTGCCAAAGAAAGGCACTTTATTGGCATATTCTATAAAAGAACTCTTAATTTCATCAAGATTACGGTAACAATCCAGATGGTCTGCATCTACATTAGTAATACCTGCAATACAAGGAGTTAAGGTTAAAAAAGAATGGTCATATTCATCCGCTTCTACAACGATATATTTTCCACTGCCCATCACATTGTTACTGCCAAAATTTTTCACTTTTCCCCCAACGATGATAGTTGGTTCCAAACCTGCACTTTCTAAAACAGAACCAGCCATAGAAGTGGAAGTTGTTTTGCCATGAGTTCCGGCAATTCCGATAGAAAAACTCATTCGGGTAATTTCAGCCAGCAATTCTGCTCTGCGGATAACAGGTATTTTCATTTCGTTGGCAGATATAATTTCCGGATTGTCATCATTTATAGCGCTGGATTTTACTACTACATCTGCATCGCCGATGTTTTCGGGGTTATGACCTTCAAAAATCTTTATGCCGAGGGATTCCAAATGAGTTGTAATATCCGATTTTTTAAGATCGGAGCCGGTAATTTCTAAACCCTGATTGTGCAGAAATTCAGCAATTCCGCTCATTCCGATACCTCCAATTCCGACAAAGTGTATTTTTCTGGTTCTTCCTAACATTATTCCTCCTCTTTACTATTAAGATAGTTTAGAATGTACTCAATTATTTTTTGAGCTGCCTGATTGGGTGGAAGCGAAGCTAACTTATTCCGGTAATATTCCAGATTTTCAGTTATTTTTTTGATGTTTTCTACAAGGGAAAAGGGAGTTAATTTACTTTGTTCTAAAAGCATTGCAACTCCTTTTTCCTGTTGAGCCAGAGCATTATAATACTGATGATTTTCAGCAGCTGTAGGCAGAGGAATAAGAATAGCCGGAAGACGATTTTCTTCCAGTTCCGCAATAGTCATAGCTCCTGCTCGCGTAATAGCTAAACTGCATTGGGAAAGCATTTTGGGCAGGTCAGGCGAAAAAGCAAAAATATAAACACCTTCCCTTCCCTGATGTTTGGCAGAAAAACGCTCGTAACTTATTTTTCCCGTTTGCCAAATAATTTGATAGCCCAAAGATAATATATCCGAAATTGCCTGATTGACAACTGTGTTTATAGCAACAGAACCCTGACTTCCCCCGCTAACTATAAGCGTTGGTTTATCGTTTTTCAAGCCCAAAGAGCTAAGTTCAAAAGGTTTCTGATCCTTGTTTGTTATCTGTCTAAGCGGTATTCCATAGTTTACCAATTTTGCACGGCTTAAATATTTCCTGCTGTTTTCAAAGGAAATGAAAATAGTGTTAATCCATTTTGCCATTTTACGGGTTACCAAGCCGGGGTAACTATTACTTTCATGGAAGAACAAAGGGATTTTTAATAAGGCAGCAGATATAGCTACAGGACCAGCTACAAAACCACCGGTGCAGATAACTGCCTGCGGTTTTTCTTTTTTCATAATGTTTACAGCGGTAATAACACTGCCCAACAAATAAAAGGGAACCAGCAGATTCTCCGGCTTTAAGGAACGATGTAATTTCTGCACTTTAATCTGCCGAAAGGGATAACCTGCCGAAGCACAAAGCGTTTCTTCAATGCTTTGGCGATTACCTAAAAAAAGGACATTATGCTTATACCTTACCAATTCATCAGCCAGTGCCAATGCAGGAGTAATGTGACCTCCCGTTCCGCCTGCACCAAAAATGAATTTCATACATATCTCCGCTGAGCACTGATATTTAGAAGCATTCCTAAAGCGATGGAATCAATAAGTAAAGCCGATCCACCATAACTTATAAAAGGTAAAGTATTTCCTGTTGGCGGTAAAATGGACATTGCTACTCCGGTGTTGACTAACACATTGCAGAAGATATTCATTGCCAAGCCCACACCTAAAAACCTTAAAAATCGGTTTTCCTGGGAATTTGCCATCCGGAAACAACGGAAAAAGAGAAAACAATGTAAACCAAAAACAATTAGGGCTCCAATAAAACCCCATTCTTCTCCAATTACAGTATAAACATAATCTGTTCTGGCTTCGGGAAGATAATAATGTTTTGCTCTTCCTTTTGCCATACCGGTTCCAATAAGACCTCCACTGGAAAGAGCGGTTAAACTTTCTTTCACTTGATAATCACTATCCTCAATTTTGATTTCACCTTCGGGCCTTAAGAATAAACTAAATTTCTTGTAAGTTGTTAAACGTCCCTTTCTATAATCTGCTCCATTGGCTAAAATCAATACACCAGCTATGATGCCTATAAGAGCTAAAGAAATAAGAACGCGTTTTTTAGTGCCAGCATAAATAAGCATAGCATATAGGGTTAACCCACCTATAATTAGAGTACTTAAATGGCGTTCCATAATAATCAACAGGAAGGTTATGCCCGTTATTACTATTAAAGCAAAAAAATTAGTACAAAAGTGAAGTGGATTGGAAGCCACAAGTTCATCATACTTTTTATCCAATATGTGAGCAAAATAAAAGACCAATGCTAACCGAGCCAATACACTGGGCTGAAAATTAATAAAGCCCAAACTTAGTTGACGCGTAGCACCTTTAACTGTGCTTCCTTTTAGCAGAACAATAATTAACAGGATGATAGTGAGATAAACAAAATAAGGAGAAAGAACTCTTAGTTTTTCCAGATTAAAAGTATAAAGAATTACAATCACTGTGATCATTGATATAATCAAAAATACGAGTTGCCTGTAAAAATACTTCATAGAACTCTGGACAGAAGAAATATCCAGCAAGGCTATTAAACCTACCAGACAGAGCAGACAATAGGTGATCAAAATTACCTTATCAAAACTGACGATATAACTTGGTGTCTTATTTCTTCTCATTTTCTTTACCTATTCGGGCTACAATTTCCTTGAAGAAATTTCCCCGTTCCTCATAATTATTAAAGCGATCAAAACTGGCACAAGCAGGTGAAAGAACAATTATATCTCCTTCACCAGAATCAGAAAATGCCTTCCGCACAGTCAACTCAAAATCGGCAATGCATTCCAAAGGGATTTTACCGGAGAAGGTTTTACGCATTTTTTCCTGGGTATCACCTGTCAGATATGCTTTTTTCACTTTTTTTTGCAAATCGGCAGCAAGCACACTATAATCCTCTCCTTTATCAGAACCGCCCATAATAATACGAATCGGTTGCTCAAAACTGTTTAATGCACTGCGCACAGAATCGGTATTGGTAGCTTTGGAATCGTTATAAAAAGAAACACCTTTTATGGTATCTACATATTCCAGACGGTGCGGAAGCGATTTAAAACCCTTTACCGCTTCGGCAATTTTTGTCGGTTCAGGAATTAACGCATAAACTGCCAGCATTGCAGACATAGCATTAGCATAATTATGCGGTCCCTTAATGGCAAAATAAGAAAGCGGAACTTTGGTTTCGCTGCCAAACTGAATATAGTTATTTGCCAGATAAGCAAATGCGTTATCGTTTGGGGACAAAGAGAAATATAGTTTCCTGGCTTTTATATCCTTAGTGAAATGTTTAACTTCAGGAGAATCCCAAAAAAGGACTGCGGTATCTGTCATTTCTTGATTTTTGAAAATGTTTACTTTACTTAAAGCATAGTCCTCAAAGGAATTATAGCGGTCTATATGATCCGGTGTAATATTCAAAAGCACGGCTACATCGGGTTGGAAACTATTAATCAGGTCTAACTGGAAGCTGCTGATTTCCAAAACGATATAGTCCCACCCGGGTTTTTCTATATCATAACTGCAAAAGGCGTCGCCAATATTTCCTGCTAAAAGGGATTTTTTGCCTAATCCTGTAAGAATATGATGAATTAAGCTAACGGTTGTGCTTTTTCCGTTAGAACCGGTAACAGCAATAATTTTAGAGTCCTTTGCCTTTATTCTGTAACCGAGCTCAATTTCACTAATGAGTTCTATATTTTTTTCTTTTGCCTTTTGCAGAATAGGTGTATTTAAAGGAATACCGGGGCTAACTATCAGGCAATCACATTCCAGCAGTTTATTGGTATGACTCCCAAATTCACAGGGAAAATCCTTTTCCAGTTTTTCTGCTGTAGGAATTTCTTTTGCCGGGCGCAATTCACTTAAGAAAGGAATAACACCAAGTTCTTTCAGCTTATAGGCAGAAGCGATTCCGCTGCGAGCCAAACCTATAATTCCGTATTTTTTACCTTTATCTATCATTCTATAGCATCCTTTAGCGTAGCTTTATAGTTGATAAGGCAACTGCAGTAAGCAAGGCAGCCACAATATAAAAACGCATCACTATTTTGGATTCGTGAATACCTTTCAGCTCGTAATGATGATGAACCGGAGCACAAAGAAAAACTCTGTGCCCCTCACCGTATTTGCGCTTTGTATATTTAAACCAGGAACGTTGAATAATAACACTAAGTGCCTCATATACAAAGATAAAACCAAGAATAAAAAAGAAAATTTCCTCTTTCAGCAAAATAGAAATTACAGCGGCAATACCTCCTAAGGTTAAAGAACCGGTATCTCCCATAAAAACTTCTGCCGGATAGCTATTAAACCAAAGAAAACCCATTAAAGTTCCCATTATAGCACTGATGAAAACAGTCAGTTCTCCCGCACTGGAAATAAATTCCAGATTCAAATAATTCGCTGCTATGTAGTTTCCTTTCAAATAACTCATCACTCCCAAGCCCAAAAAAGAAAAGATTAAAGTTCCTGCTGCCAATCCATCCAAGCCATCTGTCAAATTTACTGCATTGGAAGTTCCAGTTATAAAAAGAACCGCAAAAGGAATGAAAACCCAGCCCAAGGGAACTATCAGGTTTTTGAAAAAAGGAATTTGCAGAGCCGTAATATTTTTTGAAAAGGAACTGCTGTAGTAGATTGCCAGGGTAAGAATTAAACCGACGGAAATCTGACCTAAAAGTTTATAACGGGGAATTAGTCCTTTTTTCGCTTTTACATAATTTTTCAAATAATCATCTAAAAAACCCAAGATACCTAACCAAACGGTAGTTAGAATGATCATTAAAATTGCTGGGTTGGTTAATATATTCCATAAAAGAGAAGAAATCAGCAATGAAACCAGAATAATTATACCTCCCATTGTCGGAGTTCCCTGTTTCAAACGATGCCTTTCCGGAAGGTCTTCATCTATTGTCTCTACAGCAGATTTTTTTTTCAGCACTCTAATAAAGGCAGGACCTACCAATAGAGATATTATTAGGGAAGTAATGAAAGCTCCTATGGAACGGAAGGTTACATAGCGGAAAACATTAAAAACAATGCTATACTTTGCCAGAGGGTATAGAAGATGATAAAACATTAGTCCTCTCCTTTCAAGATAGGGATTACACGCTCCAACTGAATTGCATGTGAGCCCTTTACTAAGATAATGGCATTTTCGGGAAGGGAATTCAATTTTCGGTCAGCAATCAGTTCTTCCACTGTGTTGTAATGAAAAATAGGGCTTTCCTTTTCCGGATGATAAATACGGGAATAGTTTCCAACAGTAAATAATTTTTCGTAACGCATTTCTGCTAACATTGCGGAAATCATTTGATGATATAAAATAGAGCTTTCTCCCAGTTCCAGCATATCACCCAAAATAGCATAATGAGGTTGTTCCGGATTTAGTTCCTGCCAATATTCTAGTGCTTTTTGCATTGAATAAGGATTAGCATTGTAGCAATCCAGAATTAATAATCCTGTTCCTCTTTTTTCTACCTGACTTCTCAATTCCAGCTGAATAGGTTTATTTAATGCTGTTTGCATCTTTTCTTTGTCTATTCCCAGTTTTAATCCCAAAACAATGGCAAAAGCAGAATTTATTGCATAGTGTGGCGCTCCATAAGGTAAAAACCACAAGTCCTCATTCAAGTAAAACGATTGATTATCTTTATTACATTTATGCCGAGTTATTCTATAATCGCAATTCTCATTGTAGCCGATGCTTATTCCTTCATTGGCAAGATAATCAAAGCGAAAATCATCGCCAGGATATAAACGCAAAGCAAGCGGTCTCTTAAAAAGAGTGATTTTTTCTTTAAAAACGCCTTCTTCATCCCCGAAATATTCAAGATGAGAAGGTCCGATATTCAAAATAATACCAATATCAGGATTAGCAACATCAGCCAGAGCAGCAATTTCTCCAAAGTGATTGGTTCCCAGTTCAAAGATTGCATACTGCTGTTCCGGCTTGATTCTGATAATAGTTTTACATAAGCCGATTATATTATTTTCATTTGCCAGTGTCTTTAAAACGGGAGCTGAGCTTTGCAGAACTTGAGCCATTAATTCTTTACAGGTAGTTTTACCTGTGCTTCCTGTGAGGGCAATTCTCTTGGCTGGAAACAGCTGTAAATATTTTCTGCAGATAAGCCCCATTGTCTCAAGGCAATTTTCCACTTGATAATAGCTATTTTCCTTTGAGAATTGATTAAGTGGATAAGGTATTTCCCCGATTGCACAATTCTCTTTAATTTTCAGGACATCTTCCAGATAGCTGTGTCCATCGTATTTTTCACCTTTAATAGCTATAAAAACACTTCCCGGCTTTATAGAACGGGAATCTATAGAAAGATAATAATAAGAATATGTTTCTTGGTATCCCTTAGGTTCTGGTTCCCAATTTGGCAAGAGTAATAATTTCAACAGGGTTTGATCTATCGGCAAAATCAATTCGTCATCGGCTTTATCTTTTATTTCTTTTTCAGCAAGAGCTTTCAAGGTCTCTTCACGGTCATTAAAATGATGGCGGACACCTTCAATTTCCTGATAATCTTCACTTCCTTTTCCACAGATAAGAACTATATCCTCTTCTTGGGCAAGACGGATTATGGAAGAAATTGCTTGATGCCGATTTCTGATAATCCACCAAGGCAAAAAGATATCTGAAGAGGAAACAATATCTTTAATAATCTTTTCCGGATTTTCACTACGAGGATTATCGTCACTGATAATAACAACATCACTATGATTTAAAGCTGATTTTAGCATTAAGGGTCTTTTACCCTTATCTCTATCGCCTCCAGCGCCGATTAAACAGAGAATCCTTTTATGAGGCAAATCTTCCACTGCTTTTAACACATTATCTATTGCTTCGGGGGTATGAGCATAATCAATAAAAATCCCGATATTAAAGTTATTTTCCACTCTTTCCAATCTGCCTTGAACGGGAGGAATATCCTTTAGAGAATTGTGTATTGCCTCAGGACTGAATCCTAAAGCATATAATGTTAGAGCTGTTAAACCCAGATTTTGAATATTGAAACTGCCAATTAAACGACTGGTAACCGGAATTTCGCAATTTTCCGCAATCAGCTTAAAACTGCTGGTGTTTATATCTGTTTTTATATCCGAGTATTGAAATTCGGCATCATTGCCCCCAAGAGAATAAACTTTTGCCTGCTTTTCTTTCAGCATATCCTTTATCTGCACTCCAAAAGCATCAGCTGTATTGATAACAGATATACTGCCATCTTTTGCTCCTTGCTCAAAAAAGCTCATCTTGGCTTTACCGTAATTTTCCAGGGTTTGATGAAAATCAAGATGGTCGCGTCCCAGATTACTGAATAGACAGTAGTCAAATTTAACTCCGTAAATCCTGTCCAGAGAAAGGGAATGAGAAGAGACCTCCATCACCACATAATCAACTTTCGCTTCTATCATTTGCCCAAAAATCTCATTCAGTTCAATGATATCGGGAGTTGTTCTTTCGGAGGGGAATGCTTTACCTTCAATATAGTAACCCAAAGTTCCAATCCAGCCGCAACGGAAGCCCAGATTTCTTAATGCTTCATAGAGTAACGAGGAAGTTGTAGTTTTGCCATTCGTTCCGGTTATACCTATTAATGTATAAGGAATTTTTTCCGGTAGCATTACGGTTCTGGCAATAACAGCAGCTGCTTTACGAGTATCTTTCACTTTAATATAGGGTATATCTCTTTTATTGATTTCCCTGCAGACAATAATATCGGCACCTTTTTCCAAAGCGGAATTGATGAAGTTATGTCCATCAAAATTAGCACCTTGAATGCAGACAAATATATCTCCGGGCTTAATTTTCCGGTTATCTGTCTGCACTTTTCCTTGCCAGTTTTCCAGCTTTGCCAAATTTGCTGTTTCCACAAGGAGAGAATGTTGTTGAAGGGCATATAGGATTCTGTTTATCACAAAGATGCCTCCAGATAGCATTTACTGCCTTTAAGAATTCTACTTCCTGGAAGCACGGATTGGGAACGCACCATTCCTGAACCGCGAATATTAACTGCCAGTCCTTGAACTGATGCCTGTTTTAATGCTTCCCGTAAACTAAGTCCTACTAAATTGGGCATCGTGCCTGTTTCATAAACGGGAGCTTTTTTATCGGTATTGGGTCCTATTTTTAGGGTTATTGGATAATGAGGGTCTACCGTAACTCCCGCTTTAGGATATTGATCTATAACAATGGAAGCAGAATCGGGTCCTTCCACTTTATATTGAAAACCGTAACGGCTAAGTGTATTTTCTGCTTGAAAAAGATGCATTCCGGTTAATTTTGGCATAGTTAACGAGGTCTGCATCAAGCGTTCATTATAGGGTAAAATCTGACAATCGGGCATAAAGAGGATATTTTCCACAATCTTTTTAAAGGTTGGAGCGCTGCTTGTGCTGCCATAATGAAAACCGGGGGCGGGTTCATCAAAAAAGACCACAATTACCATCTGGGGTTTTTCAATAGGAAACATACCTATAAATACGGAACTATATTTTCCCTGGCTGTAACCTTTAGTGCCGGTTATATTTTTTTGAGCGGTTCCTGTTTTACCGCCAACCTGAATATAATCCATTTTTATATGTCTGGCAGTTCCGGAATCTACAACTCCTTGCAGATAGGATTTAATTGTATCCGTAGCAGCGGTAGAGGCAACATTGCGTAAGACGGAGGGCTCAAATTGTTCAATAATTTTGCCTTCGTCATCTTTTATTGTTTCTACAATTATGGGTTTCATCAGTTTTCCACCGTTAGCTATGGCACTATAGGCAGTGGCAAGTTGTAAGGCAGTAGTAGAAATTCCTTGTCCAAAAGCTATGGAATGTAAAGTATAGCCATCCCAATTTTGCAGTTTGGCAAACATTCCACTGGATTCACCTGCCAAATTCAAAGCCGTTTTTTGGCCAAAACCCAAAGCGATGAAATTTTCATAAAGCCGCGTAGGACCAATTCTTTCAGCTATTTTAGCAATACCTACATTGCTGGATTTGGTTATAATTTCCCGGGGAGTTAATTCTCCATATTGATGAGTATCGGAAATAATCCTTCGCCCTACTTGATATCTACCGCACTGAAATGTTTCAGTAGGTTTAACGAGTTTGTGTTCAATTGCTGGTAGCATAGTTAAAGGTTTCATTGTAGAGCCGGGTTCAAACATAAAACTAACAGGAATATTGGATTTTACCCTCACGAAATTGGGGTCTTCTGTTTTATCTTCTCCGGAAACACCTGCCATAGCTAAAATTTTACCTGTATTGGGGTCCATAACAATAGCTCCGGCATTTTTGGCTCCATAATTTTCCATCCCTTCGTAAAGGGCATTTTCCACAATCTCCTGTATCTTGGAATCAATAGTTAAATATAAATTATATCCGTTTTCCGGCTTTTTGGAATGCAGATTGGGATAGGGAACAGGTTGATGATTAGCATCTAAAACAACTTCTTTCCAACCGTAGTTTCCGGAAAGGTATTTATCGTAAGTGGACTCAATTCCGCAGACCCCGGCAAGTTTGTAGAGGGATTTACTATTTGTAGCAGGATCATAGCCATCGGAGACCTCGCGCACAGAACCTAAAACTCTGGCAGCTAAAATGTCCTTGGAATAAATTCTTTTCATTGAGGCAAAGCTGTGAACCAAACCGGGCATATCCTTTGTCTTTAGTTCCTTGATTAATTTATCCAATTCCACTTCGCTTATTTTATTGCTTATTTGAATAGAACTGGTTTTATTTCCATAATTCAAGCGCTTTATTACATCATCTTTATTTAGAGTGGTGTGAGAGGATATAACCTCGGCATACTTTTCAAATGCTTTTTCTAAAGGTATTTTTTCTTCTTTTGCCCAAGATGCAACAGAACTGCGGTCAATATCTATCTGATAATAGATTACGGAGCTTACTAAAAGATTACCCTGGGCATCTAATATAGAGCCCCGACGCGGAATCAGAATTTCTTTTTGGGGTGTATAACGCATTCTTCTTGCGCCTGCCAGATGAAAAGGGTCTAAAATCTGAATGCAGAATAAATATGCAATCCAGATCACAGCTACCAGAGCAAAAATAACAACCAAAAAGTAATAACGGGATTTCATCTTAGTCCAGCAAAATTTGCACATTCTTGGCTTCTGCTTTTTTAGACAACAGATCTATGATGCAATAGGTCTTCTTTTCCTGTTTGGGAGAGGGCTCATGCACATAAATAATTTTACCTGCTTGTTTTTCGGGAATGAAATTGCTCAATTCAACTCTTACTAAAGAAGCAATATGCCTTCCACTGCGTAAATCATCAAGTTCAACCAGTAATTCCGTATTAATGTTCTTTTCCGCATAATAGGTCTTTTCCAGAGTAGATATTTGTCTGGTATAATTCACAATGCGGTTGTTGTTATAAAAATTGAGAAAAAATACAATTGCGAATAGGGACACGAGAATCAGGATTTTTCCTCTCATTTTTCCTCCTGCGAATTTTGTCGGTTTGGTTTCCGAATGGTTTTTGTTTCTCTTTTTTCCCTTTGCACTTTTTCTCCCGCACGCAATTTTGCACTGCGTGAACGGGAATTAATTAAAATTTCTTCTTCCGTGGCTATTACAGGTTTTTTGGTTAAAATAATTAACTGCTGCTGATGGTTTTTATTACTATTAGGTAAAACCGGTTGCTCTTCATTTTTCTGTTCCGCTTTTTTAAATGTGTGTTTCACAATCCTATCTTCCAATGAATGATAGCTGATAACAACTATCCTGCCTTGGGGATTTAACAGATTGATGGCATCCTGCAAAGCAAGGGAAAGGGATTCCAATTCTTTATTTACATAAATTCTTAATGCTTGAAAAACTCTAACTTTGGTTTTTAATGATGCTTTTGTTCCTTTTCCTGCTACGCTTTCTACAATTTTTGCCAGTTCTCTTGTGGTCTTTATAGGTTTGGAACTTTTTTCTATGGCTTTGGCTATACGATAGGCATTTTGTTCTTCTCCGTATTCTCTGAAAATATTGGTCAGTGTTTTAGCGTCCAATTCGTTAACCGCATTATAGGCACTGTTCTTCAGGTTTTTATCCATTCGCATATCCAATGGAGCATCTTTTTCAAAACTGAAACCGCGTTCCGCGCATTCCAGCTGGTGAGAAGAAACACCCAAATCAAAAAGAATGCCATCAATTCCTTTTATTTTACGATAGGCAAGCTCCGTGCGTAATTGTTTAAAATTAGCTTGTATCAGTTCTACATTATTATAGTTATGAAGTATTTTTCCTGCTTCTTCTATTGCCTCACTATCCTGGTCAAAACAATATAGCTTAATTTCAGGTTGGGCTTTTAGCATAGCTAAACTATGTCCTCCACCTCCGGTTGTGGCATCTACATAAATATGTCCTGCTCTCAAATTTAAGTAAGAGAGGCATTCTTTAACCATCACCGGAGTGTGAAAAGTCATAATTGATAATCCTCAGAAGTGAATTGTTTACGATGTTGATCGAGTTTACTGGCACGCACTTCATTATAAACCTTGGGATTCCAAAGTGAAATATAATGACCTTCACCTTTAATAACAACACTATCCGTAATATTAACTTCATTTAATAGCATTTCATGAATGCGCACCCTTCCAGGTCCTTCCAATTCCTGTTCCGTCATTGCAAAATCAATTAATTGAGTGCGAAGTTTATGACTATGTTCATCACCGTTTTTTAAGCGTTCCAGTGTTGCTTTCCAGCAATCCAAAGGATAAATGGCAATCGTATTATTGGGACCTAATGTAACAACAACCTTTTTTTCCGCTTCTTCCGAAAATTTCTTCTTGAAAGCAGCCGGAATTATTACCCTTTGTTTATGCACAGCATTTTCAAAGATACCAAGAAATTCACCAGACATAGCTGACATCCTTTTTTTCCGGTTTCCTAAAAAAACCGTTCTTTGCTTTACTGTCCGTGCTTTTTTGTCTCATTTCCGTGAACCACCTTGAGATTTTTTGAGTTTTTCTGAGTTCCTGTGGTTCTTATATGACACTTCGTTTTTCTTGTCAAGTGCAAAATGCATTTTTTTTCAAATTTCTAAATTACTGTTCTCCCTATTTCAGTTGAAAGACGAATGTTTATTATTTTGTTATACTTGGAGTTAGAATTGTTATATGTAGTATTTGCTATTTTAGGGTAATGGATGTAACTATCTGAAGGGCAATAAATAATAAATTGAGAAAAAATTTTTTTATTTTTTTCCTGTAGATTACCAGGATAAATCGCTCGCAGATTACACGGAATAAGCTCTCACAGATTTCACAGATAACACAGATTAGATTTTATAATTTTAAGTTAACTAACTATTTTATTTCCGGTGTTTCACCTTTTCACTTTTTCACTTTTCACCCTTCACCCTTCACCTTTCACTCTTCACTTTTCACCCTTCACCTTTCACCTTTCACTCTTCACTTTTCACCCTTCACCTTTCACTCTTCACTTTTCACCGTTCATTCTCCATTCTCCATTATTTCTCTTTTTCTCTTTGTTTAAAATCTCACTACTTTATCTCTCACCCTTCACCTTGCAACCACCTTGATTTGCAATAAATTATGTATTCCACATAACTTCTTCCTTAATAGCATTGCTTACCCATTGCTTACCCATTACGGATGGGATTAGTATTGGGTAAGCAATGCTTCGGTAATGCAGTTAAGAAGCGTAATAAAAAAGGGAAGGAATTTTATGTGCTGTGAAAATGGTTATATATCTTCTCTGCGATTTTAGGTCCTATACCTTTTATTTTAGACAGAGTTTCCCTATTGGCGTTGGCAATATTTTCCACGGTGCCCAGTTCTTTCAACAGCAGAAATTTATTTTTTTCTCCGATACCGGAAATACTTTCCAATTCACTTTCCAATGTTCTGCTGGAGCGTCTTTTGCGATGTAAAGAGATAGCGAAACGATGTGCTTCATCTCGGATATTGATCAATAATCGTAAAGCGGAAGATGAACGCGGTAAAATGATGGATTGTTCATTTCCCGGAACAAAAACTTCTTCTGCTCTTTTGGCTAAGGCAATTATACTGATATCGTTATTTCCGGAAGCTCGTAATATTTGTTCACTGGCTGAAAGTTGTCCTTTTCCTCCATCAATAACGATGAGGTCCGGTTTCATTTGGGGTTCTTTTTGGGTTTCCGTTAAAAAACGAGCCATTGTTTCCTGCATAGCAGCATAGTCATTTTGGGTTTCAATGCTGCGAATAATGAAATGGCGATAGTATTTCTTTTTGCTTTTCCCGTTTTCAAAAAAGACAGCAGAAGAAACAGTATCACTTCCCTGGATGGTAGAAATATCCATACAAACAATTTTCCGTGGTAGTTTAGGCAATTTTAAGGCCTCTTTCAGTTCCTGAACAGGGAAAATAGTCCGATTAGCTTTTCTTAAATGTGCCAGTTTGCTTTCTTCTACAATGTTAAAGGCATTGGTTTTTGCCATTGCAATCAGCTTGGTTTTTTCTCCTCTTTGGGGTATCTGCAATTTATTGCCCAGCCAGGAATTCAGTTTATCCATATCTTTAGGTGCAAAAGGTAACAGAACTTCTTCCGGCATTTCTTCTCTATCAGCATAGTAAAGTTGTAAAAAGCTTGCCAGGATACTATCCGGTTCTTCATAATCCAAATTTGTAAGCGGATAATTTTCCTGATGAATAATAGCTCCGTTTTTCATTTTCAGAATAACACAGACAGCTCTTTTTTCTTCCCTATAAAAGCCGATAATGTCAATGTTTCCACCTTCCACATTGAAAACGGATTGTCTTTTTTGAATGCGTTCAATGGCAATAATGCGGTCACGGAATTTTCCTGCTTCCTCAAAACGGAGTTCTGCAGAGGCATTTTGCATTTCTGTTCTCAGTTCATCTAAAAGTTCTGTATAGCGTCCATTGAAAAACCGCAAGAGCTGATTTACGGTCTTGGCATAGTCCTTCTGACTGATGTTTCCGATGCAGGGAGCAGGACATTTACCCAGCTGAAAATTCATACAGGGTTGTTTATATTTTATTTTAGGAATATTCCTATTGCAGCTACGCAAAGGAAAAATCCATTCCAAATCGCGTAAAGTATTTCTTAAATAGCGAACTTCTGTGTAAGGACCAAAATATTTGGCATTATCTTTCAGCAACTCACGCGTAATAAAGATTCTGGGAAAGGGCTCATTAACCGTTATTTTTACGAAAGGATAGCGTTTATCATCTTTCAGCATAATATTATATTTGGGACGGTAACGCTTAACTAAAGTTGCTTCCAAAATAAAGGCATCGGCTTCGCTATTGGTAATGATGTAATCCAAATCGGCAATATTCTTTATCAGATGTTCTGTTTTAAGGTCTTTGCCAGCGGGATTAAGATAGTTCTTTATCCTATGCTTCAGGTTTAATGCCTTGCCGATGTAGATGATAGTTCCGTTTTTATCTTTCCAGAGATAGACACCTGGTTGTTCAGGAAGCAAAGCAAGTTTTGTTTCTATTTCTTCAGAAAACGCTGGCATAATTTTTTGCCTGCCTGATTAAGATAATCAATTTTTATCAAGATACCGGTAAGATAAAACAGCCCAAGAGCAATTATGGAAAGGATGGCATCTCTTATTAGTAAAGAAATTCTGCCGCTTACAGGAAAAAGATTACAGCTTATATAAAGCAAAAGGTATAAGAAACAACAAATCAAAAGGGATTTGATAATGTTTATTGCTATCCCCGAAAAAGATATTTCCGGCATCTTTTTGCGGATCAGGAAAAGCAGTATAAAGAAATTTACACAAGCAGTTATAGAAGTAGATAAAGCTAAACCCCGATGAGCCATAAACTGAATCAGAATAAAATTCAGGGTTATATTTAAAGCTACCATTCCCGCAGCAATTTTCACAGGTGTTTTGGTATCCTTATAAGCATAAAATACAGGAGTAATTGTTTGATTCAAGCCATAAAAAATTAAACCTAAGGAATAAAATATTAACGCCTGGGAAGTCATCAAAACCGCGTCTCCCTGAAAAGCTCCATTTTCAAATAGAATGCGTACAAAGTCCTCACCCAAAGCTAAAATTATAGTCGTTACCGGCAGCATAATGTAAGCTATGTTCAAACCCGAAAAACGAATACTTTCTGAAAGCTCTTGATAATTTTCAGTGGAAACACAGCGTGAATAAAAAGGAAGAACAGCTGTTCCCGTGGAAATGGCAAAAATACCTAAGGGTAATTGCATTAAACGATTGCCAAAATTTAATGCCGTAATTGAACCGGTTGGTAAAAAAGATGCCATCAACGAATCGGCAATTAAGTTTATTTCCCGAATTCCAATTCCTATCATACTGGGAATAAAACGCTTCCAGAGAACAGACAATGCCTCCGAACCAAACTTAAGATAAATCGCCCAACGGTAACCAATTCTTTTTAGATAAGGCAGATTGATTACAGTTTGTAAAAACCCACCTACTAAAACTCCCCCACCAGCCCAAACAATTAATTCCTCTCCACTCACTTTTAACACAAAATAGGGAATAAGAACCGTGGCAATCATCCCGATATTGAGTAAAGCGGAAGAAAGTCCCGTCATAAAAAAATAGTTATGCGAGTTCAAAATTGCAATAAAAGTAGAAGATAAGCCAATAAAAAACAGGTAGGGAAAAATAATCCGCGTAAGCTTTATAGCCAGAACTTTCGTTTCAGATGCTAAACCTGGATAAAGACATTTCACAATCAACGGAGCAAGAGCTATTCCTAAAATTGTTAAGATACAAAGAATAAAAGTTAAAACGCTCAGCAGGTTCAAAGCAAATTCTATCTGTTTTTCCTTACCCTGCTTAATCTTAATATCATTATAGAGAGGAACAAAAGCTGTGGAAAGTGCTCCTTCTCCAAAAAGGCGTCTTAATAAATTGGGAATATTGTAGCCCACATTAAAGGCATCATTCAAATAAGTTGTGCCAAAGAAAAAAGCCATCACCTGGTCTCTAATTAAACCGAAAATGCGGCTGATGAATACACCGATGGACATCACACTGATGTTTTTTGCCAAAGTCCGATTAGTGCCTTTAGCTTCCATTTATGGTTTCAGCAAATGTTTACAGTTTAAATAGAGGTTGGTCAGTACTAAATTTAAATTGGCATAACCCTCAACTTTACGATTGAGGTCTTCCAGAAAAAGCAGGAAATCATAAAGCCGGTCATCTATTCCTAAATTTGCTTCTGCGATAGGTTTCAAGAAATCTATTTTATCAATATTGGTAATTTCGCTATCAGGATTAGCAGAAAGGGAACCTAAGTCACTGGCAATAATCCGGATATATTTTAGTAAATCAATTACCTGGTCTATGGTTTGCTGTTTTTTATACCTTTCTGCCAAATCCAAATAACCCAAATCATTTTCTTCTGCTGCCAGGGAAAAGATTTCAAAAGCCCAATTACTGGAAAGGGATTCACTTTCCGAAGCAATTCTAATGGCAGTTTTCAAGTTACCAGCACAAATTCTGGAAGCAGACCTGGCTAAAGCGGAATTGATTTCAAATTCGTTTATTAAGATTTCCTCAATTACACCCCTTGTTAAGGGCTTAAAATAAACAGGTTGAGTGCGGGAAAGTATTGTCGGTAAAATTAATGGCAAGCGTTCAGTAATGAGAATTATAATAGTTCGTTCTGGAGGTTCTTCCAAGGTTTTTAGAAAAGCATTGGCAGTAGCATTATTCATCATATCTGCATCTTCAATAATTACAATTCTGTATTTTGCTTCATGGATGGATAGTTCCAGGCGTTTGTTCAATAGCGTAATACTTTCTTTGCGGATTTCCGTAGCTTCTTTGAAAAAAAAGTCCTTCCAAGGAGTGTTAATTTTATTCTGCAAATATGCTTCATACGATTTTTGAGCGTCCGTATTCTTAATCTCTCCCTCTGCACTAAGATTCAAATTGGGAGTAGGAAAGAGATAAACGAAATCAGGATGCTCCAACTGCAAAAATTTATGACAGGCATCACACTCGCCACAGGGTTTTAATTCACTGGTTGCTAAACAATTAACTGCCATTCCGAAATAGAGGGCAGTGGTAAATTTACCAACTCCATCACTTCCGTAAAAAAGATATGCCTGAGCTATACGATCATTTTCAATTGCCTTATCTAAAAGTTCTAAGGCATTTTCTTGTCCTTTTATTTTGGGTAACATTTATACAATGCTTATTTTACTGCGTCCCGCTTCATCACTGATGCTATAGGTATAAATCTTTTTCACATAGGGACTGGTGAATTCGCTTGCCAGCATATCGTAAATAAAAACATCGTGATATTGTCCTGAAACAAACATAAATTCTCTTTGTACTCCCACTTTTTTAAACCCAATTTTTTCATAACAACGAATAGCACGCTTGTTATAGGACATCACGGAAAGATAAACATTATGCAAATTCAAAATGTTGAAAGCAAAATCCAGAAGCAAACTCGTTGCCTCAGTTCCAATACCCTGATTCCAAAAGGTCTTTTCCCCAATAAAAATTCCCAGAGAAGCATTTCTGTGAACTTGTGAGACCTGATGAATTCCACAATTTCCGATAACCTTATTAGTATCTTTTTCCACAATGGCAAAAATATAATCCTCCCGCATCAATTTACGCAACAGTTCAGTTTCCTTTTCTATATCCAGAACTATATGAGATAGTGTTACAAATTGCCCTATTTCCATATCATTCAGCCATTCTGTGTATTTTTCCACATCATCCATAGAAACGGGGGAAAGATAACACTTTTCTCCTACAAGTTTTCTAAAATATTTCATTTTTTCTCCCTGTTTTTTTTATCTTATTCAGGTATGGTAATACCCTGTGGTTTCTATTTCTAAACCTGAGCAAAGTGTCAAGAAGTTTCCAGTATCTTGCAGATTACGCAGATTTTTTTACACTGAGAACACCGAGAATACTGAGAGCACCGAGAAAAAGATGACAAATTAACAATTGTAAATTCGTATAAATTCCATTAAATACAATAAATTCGTTAAATCCTGTCAATATGCCGTCACGAGTCATAAGCGCTAAAAAAGTTATCTCACAGCCAAAAAGTTATCAAAGCGCTAACGACTACTAACTTGCAAGTATCCTTCATCTCTCTGCCCTTAGCTCTCAGCTCTCACTATCCTATATGCGAAAATCCCTTCAAGATGATTGCTTTCAGTTCGCTAATGTTTTCTGTATGATTTATTTGATTGCGTAATTCAGCTCCTCCTAAAATGCCTTTAGTATAAAAGCAAAGATGTGCACGCATTTCTCTCACAACAACATCTTCCGATTTATATAGCAATGCTTTATCCAGATGGGCAAAAATGGTCTTCACGATTTCTTTTTGGGTTACAGGATTGTAAGTTCCGGTAGAAATCAACTGGCGACTTTGCGCAAAAAGCCAGGGTTTCCCTAAAGCACCTCTACCAATCATTATTCCGTCACAATTGGTCTCTGTTATCATTCTTTGTGTGTCTTCCGGAGTTTTAATATCTCCATTTCCAACAACCGGAATTTGGACATTTTGTTTCAGGATTTTTATCTGTTCCCAATTGCTGGAGCCCGAAAACATCTGGCTTGAAGTTCGGGGATGCAAACAGAGAAAATCGGCTCCGCATTCCTGCAACATCAATCCAAATTGTAAATAATTTTGATTTTGGAAATTCCATCCGCTACGAAATTTAACACTTAAAGGTATCCTTCCTAAGAGAGCATTTTTAACTTCTTTAACTATTTTTCCAGCTAAAGAAGGGGTCTGCATTAAAGCTGAACCAGCTCCCTTGCGGACAACTTTTTTCACCGGACAGCCCATATTAATATCTATAAAATCGGGTTTTAAAGGTAATAATACCTCCACCGCTCTTGCCATTATGAGTGGATTACTGCCAAAAATTTGGATGCCGAAAGGGTGCTCTAACTCATCAAACTGGACATATTGTAAGGTCTTAGCGGAATTTCTGGTTAAGCCATCAGCACTTACCATTTCGCTGTATAAGACCTCAGCTCCCCAATTTTTACAAATTTGGCGAAATGCGGAATCGCTATAGCCGGCTAAAGGTGCTAAAAATAGAAGCGGCTTATTTAAAAAGGGAACGGTCATTGATTAGTGTATATGGCTTTTATGGAATCAATATTTACCTCATCAATATATTCCTTATTCATAAAGCGATCGGCATATTCCTTGTAAAGTCCGCTATCCAAAAAGAAATTTACCAGGTCTTTATCCAGATGACCATCCTTAACCATATAACCCATAATATTTAATGACTCGCTTAAGGGTTTGGCTGTTTTATAGGGTCTATCGGAAGCGGTTAATGCTTCAAAGATATCTGCTACAGCTAAAATACGGGACTGCAAAGGTAATTTATCTGCTGTATAGCCATTAGGATAGCCCTTTCCATTGAGCGCTTCATGATGAGTAGCTGCATAGAAAGCTACATTTTTATACTTTTTGGGGAAAGATAGCTGAGAAAGCATTTCCCAGGTGATGGCAACATGATCTTGCATAATTTTCATTTCTTCAGGAGTAAATGTTCCTCTGCCACTTATCTGTATATTCTTTTTTTCGTCTTCCGTAAAGATAAAGTAGCGCTTTCCTTCATATTCAAAATTTATCTTTCCGAGTTTTTCCACTTTTTCTAAATCGGCTTTATCAACAAATTCTTTGCCAACATTTACATTGATAAGGAAGTTAGTTATATTAGCAAGATAATTACGAAAATCCGTGGGCTCCAGTTCGCTGTCTATATTTTGATGTATAAAAGCAGCAAATTCATCTTCCTTTAGCTTTAACTGCAAGTAGGTTAGCAATAGTTCCAGTTTTTCCAAACGCAATTTTACCAGCTCTATGCGGTCACAAATTGTTTCCAATTTTGTGCTTTTATCCATAATTGCCTCGGGAGTGACAATTTTACCAACATCGTGCATCCAGCCAGCCATAGAAAGTTCTTTTAGTTCGTTTTCGTTGAATTTGCGACCCGGGAAATATTTTTCTCCCTTTTCGTTAATTTTAGTGGCTATCATTTCCGTCAGCATTGCTACCCGAGTTATATGATTGGAAGAGTATTTGGACTTTCTTTCAATGGCACCAGCAATGGAACGGATAAATTGATTTAATAGTTCTTCCAAATTTTCAATCAATTTTTTATTGGAAAGAGCAATAGCTGCCTGCGAAGCAAGCGAAGAAAGCATTGCTTTATGCTCATCGGTAAAAGAAACGATGTTTCCTTCTTCGTCCATAGCATTGATGAATTGAATCACACCTAAAACAGTATCCTCATGATTTTTTAAGGGTATAGTTAGCATTGACTTACAGCGATAGTTATGTTCTCTATCGGTCATAATAGTTCCGCTCACATCGTAACCTTCCGCTTTGTATACATCAGCGAAACATAAGCTTTGTTTGTGATGATAAACATTGGTAACGATTTTGTTATCTACCGGATTGCCTTTTTCATCGTAAAGGTCAATGCTTTTCCAGTTTACGGGTCCCCGGGTTCCTCCCTTGCGTAAATTTAAGGTAGCATTATACACAATTTCAAACTGAAGTTTGGTGGCATCCTCATTAACCGTATAAATTGTGGCAGCATCGGCTCGGGTAAAGGAAATTCCTTCTTCCAGAATCATATCAAATATTTTATCTAAGTCGGTTTCTGAAGAAAGTGATTCACCAATACGCGTTAATCTTTGAATATGTAATAATTGCTCCTCAGCCAAATTAGTGATGCTTTCTACAACACTATTGAGCATTTTGTTGATTTGATAGTTGCTACTAAAATTGTAACTCATCTGTGTTTACTCCTAAATTCGTTTAAATAACATATATTGTGGTTCAAAGCCCTGTCGCCTTTGTTCGGATTCATACCAGGTAGGAATATGTTCTTCAAAAGGTGATTCTTTAAGCATAAGTTCTTCATAGACAGATATAAAACTGGGATGAGCTAAAAACTCATCTAAAATCCAGGCAGCATAATCGCTATTATCAGTGGTGATTTGAACCTGAGCTAGCGGTTTTAAAATCATTGCCAGAGAAGTTAAAAATTCCTGTTGAATTAAACGACGGCGATGATGTTTTCGTTTGGGCCAGGGATCAGGATATTGAATAAAAACTCCGGAAACCGATTCTGCAGGAAATAGCTGGCAGATTGAATTATCAACATATAAACGCATAAGACGCACATTGGGGTTTTGTTCCGGAGTTAATTTCTTGAGTGTGTTGTTGATTCTTTTTTCTGCCGCTTCCAATCCGATATAATTGTATTCCGGATGCAGGATGGAATAGCGGGCAATAAATTCACCCTTGCCACAACCGATTTCCAGATATAAGGGATGGGAATTGTGAAACAAATCAACCGGATTCAGGGATATAAATTTGCCCTGTTCATTTATCTGCGGTTTGATAATAAAGAAATCCCGATCAGAAATCATCGTCTTCTTCGTCCTCCTTCGGATTTTTACTCTCTTCCTTAATTTCTTTGCGGGTTATAATCAAAATAGCCAGCGAAATGCCAACACCAATGAAAATAAATAAGACCAAGGAATTAAGAAAATAATCCATAAAAGTATTTGCCCCTTTTGCCTGCTTCAAAAGTGACATTAAGAGCTTAAAATAGACACTTAAAACCAAAGCTGAAGCAACTGAAAAAATTACAGTCCGCATTGTGATTAGGGTTTTAGAAAAATAAGTAAAACGCAAAATCAGCCACAACACAAAACCGCAAACCAGATTGAGAATAAATAGTAAAAATAAACTGAGCTCCACTTTAAAACGAAGTAGCATTAAAAGACCATATAAAAGCGGGATAAAAATTTGTAAACCCAATAATACATTTTTAGGAAGACAGCTGTATCCAAAAGCTAATGCTCCAATAAAAAAACTGAGGGCAAAATATAATTCTGCCTGACTAATGCCTTTACCACTCAAATTAGCAGTAAATTCAGTAAAACTTTCCGAAAAAAGCAACCCCCCTAAGATTGCTGCTATTATCGGAAAAAAGAGCAGTAATAAATCCCTGGGTAATATCTTTGTGCGTTCCATGCAAAACCTTCATTGTTGTTTTCTGAACTGCATTCAGAACAGGACTGAAACAAATTTATATTGACTTCCAGCCCCTAAATACAAATTTAACGCAGTTGCTTATAATGTCAACAATAATAATTAAAAACGGAGATAAAAAAGTGCTAAACATCGTTAAAAACCTGAAAGAGAAACTCGCTAAAACCAATAGCAATTTTATGGGAAAAATAACTGAGACCGTTAAAAAACGCAAAGTGGTTGATGAAGAAATGCTTGCGGAAATTGAAGAAATTCTGCTTAGCTGTGATACCGGAATAGAAATGACGGATATTATTTTAACCCGCTTTAAAGAACAGCTGAAAAAGGATAAAGTTACCGACCCGGAAATTGCTCAGATTTATCTTACCGATGTAATGAGAGATATCCTGCTGGCGGAAAATGAAGAAACACCCGATTTTTTTGCCGAACCGCAACCAAAACCTTATGTGGTTGTCTTCGTAGGTGTAAACGGCACTGGCAAAACCACTACCATCGGTAAAGTTGCCTATAAATTTAACCAAATGGGAAAAAAGGTTTTAATCGTTGCTGGAGATACTTTCCGTGCTGCCGCTATTGAACAAATAGCCATTTGGGCTGATAGAGCAGGTGTGCCAATTGTTCGTTCTCAACCGGATAGCGATCCTGCTGCTATTATCTATGATGGTGTTCATTCCGCTCTGGCACGTGGCTATGATGTTGTTTTAATTGATACTGCTGGCAGACAACATACTAAAGATAATTTGATGAAAGAACTAAGCAAAATTCAACGCACTATCCAGAAACTTATTCCTGATGCACCTCACGAAGTGATTTTAGTTGTAGATGCCACAACGGGACAAAATGCCGTTTCCCAAGCTCATAATTTTGATAAAGCAATGAAATTAACCGGAATTGCTCTCACTAAATATGACGGAACTTCCAAAGGAGGTATTATTTTTAACCTGAAATATAATTTGCAATTACCGGTTAAACTTTTAGGCGTTGGAGAAGGGATTGAGGATTTATTGCCGTTTAAAGCTGTGCCATTTGTAAAAGCGTTCTTTGAAGAATAAAGCTTTTTTCACATAGAGAAAAAGAGAATGTGTAGCCGGAGGACACCGTTCCTCTTCAAGAAAATCCTTACTTTGAAAATATCACCTTTTGCCCTTCAATTATTAACTCTTGGGCTCCGGCTTAAACCCTACCGGCTTATTATCCTGCTGACCGTAAATTTTGATTTCCCCAAACTGGCTTTCGTAGGAATCTATGTTTTTCTCTAAAAGCTGCATCAATTGCTTGGCATGCGAGGGAGTCATCAAAACCCGGGTATAAATTCTGGCATCCGGAATTCCGGGAAGTATTCTTCCGCAATCCATAATAAATTCGGAAGGAGAATTGGTAATAACGAAAAAATTGGCGTAAGTGCCTTCTCCGACCTTTTCGTCAATCTTAATCTGAATTTGATTCTGGGGTGGCTGATTGGACATTTTGTTCTCCTGTTTAGGTATATTTTATTGTTTCCTTGTTTGAAGAAGTCCTTATTTTGTCAATCAAAAATGAAAAAATGGACTCCCACAGATTTTATTTGATAATAGAGTGTAATTACCAAAAAGCTGGGAGAGCGACACAATAATGTAGAAGGTGGCGTAAGCCCCTCGTTAAAATGAAAGATATGTTTCACGCGGATTACGCAGATTACGCAGATTGAATTAAAAACACGGATTTGACTTATTATACGGGTTAACCCATTTATTATTTCTTCCTTTTTCTCTGTGTTCTCAGTGTCCTCTGTGTCCTCAGTGTTCTCGGTGTCCTCAGTGTCCTCGGTGTTCTTTGTGTAAAATAATTGCATGCAAGAGAAAATTCCCCAAAAAAAGCTTGACAGAATTTATAGAACTTTTTATCAGTATCTTATGAATGAAATGACAATATTCTGTTTTCATAATAAATAAAAGGAAAGAAAAATGAAAAAACTACTTTTCGTATTTACACTATGCATTTTAATAACAGGTATGGCTTTCGGTCAAAGAGTTGCTTCAGCTGTTGTATCATTAAGACCAACCCATATTGATATTAGCTCTTCAGCAACTGAAAGCGCAGTTTTAATGACTTTATCTGGTTACAGTTCTAATGATGCGCGTTACCGACTTTATAATGGTAGTAACCAATATAATTGTTGGAATGAAGATAACGATACTTGGATATCTTCTTCTACTTATGCAGATGGACCCAAAGTTCCGGGCACACCCTCATCTTCCACAACATTTTGGATTATGTTTCAAAGGGGTAATAATATCAATACTGCCGCATCTTATAGAGATCGTCTGGGTCCTTCATATGGATCAAACTATCAGACAGTAGCTTTGCCTACCGCAACAAGTATAACAACCCCTTTTACATTATCAGGAACATATACAGGAAGCACTTCTGTGAAAAATGTTGTTTTAGGCTTTGCAAGTTCAACTCTTGTAACTGCTGCATCAACAGCAATAGACACTGGTATTTTTAGTTTATCCGTTCCTACAGGTACAACAATTGATAAAATAGAAGTTCGTAAAGTTGATAATACTACTTTAGGTTCGGTTACAGGTTCTTGGAGCTCAACTGCAAGTAATATTAGTATATCTGGTAGCACTCCAACAATCACAGTAAATCCTGCAACGCTTACCGGTTTTAGTTATGTTTTGGGTAGCGGACCTTCAAGTGAGAAGACCTTTACGGTTCAAGGTTCTAATTTAACAGCTGATATCAATATTACGGTGCCAACAAGCCCTGCTCAACATTATGAAATTTCTAAAACCAGTGGAGGAACATTCAGTTCTTCTTTAACGCTAACTCAAAGTGGAGGAACTGTAAGCGAGACCACGATTTATGTGCGTTTAAAAGCCGGGTTAAGTGCAGGTGACTATAATAATGAGACAATAACAGTAAGTTCTACAGGTGCAACTTCTAAAACAGTAACATGCAGTGGAACGGTTTCTTCACCTCCTCCACCAAGTGCTCCAACAGCCACTGCTGCAACAAATGTATCTTATAATACATTTACAGCTAATTGGAATTCTGTATCTGGTGCAACAAAGTATTATCTGGATGTGTATACAAAATCAGGTGGAGCAACTGATTTAATCATCTCTGAATATGTTGAAGGAAGCGGTTACAATAAAGCTATTGAGCTATATAATGGGACAGGTAGTAGTATAGATCTCTCTAATTATTCATTAAAAAAACAGACAAATGGTGCAGGAGATTTTGGAGATGAACTTACTCTAAGCGGAACTTTAGCTAATAATGATACTTATGTTATAGTTTCCAATGCAGGTACTCCTAATCTTGCTAGCAACACCTATGTTGATTTAGCCACAAATTCTCAAGCATTAACTTTCAATGGTAATGATGCAGTTGCCTTGTATAAAAATGGTGTTCAGATTGATGTTGTTGGAGTTGTTAATCAAGTTAGTCCAAATTGGGGTGAAGATGTAACATTAGTCAGGAAATCGTCTGTAACATCTCCTACAACATCATACAGCACTGATCAATGGAATAGTTGCGCTAAAGATACTTTCACATATCTTGGTTCCCACACAATGGATAGTTCCACTTCTTATGTTTCCGGTTATCAAAATAAAGATGTAGGGAATGTAACTTCTTATGAAGTTAGCGGTTTAAATTCAGGTACTACCTATTATTATGTGGTTCGGGCTTATAATGATAATGGCTCCAGTGCCAATTCCAATGAAATAAGTGTAACAACATTAACGCAGCCGACTCCTACAATTACGGTAAATCCTGAATCGCTTACCGGTTTTAGTTATGTTTTTGGTAGCGGACCTTCCTCAGAGCAAAGTTTTACGATCAGTGGGTCTAATTTAACAGCTAATATCAGTATTGATGCACCCGCAGATTTTGAAATTTCTAAAACCAGTGGGGAATCATTTAGTGCAGAAGATCCGATAGTGCTAACTCAAAGTGGAGGCACTGTAAGCGAGACCACAATTTATGTGCGTTTGAAAGCTGGGTTAAGTGCAGGTAACTATAATAATGAGATAATAACGGCAAGTTCTACCGATGCCACATCTAAAACAGTTACCTGCAGTGGAACTGTCTATAAATCGGAACCGAGTAATCATTGCTCTAATTTTACAGTGGCTAAAGTTACACCTTCAACAATAAAACTTACCTGGACGGATGCAGCTAAGACAACTCCCGACGGATATTTAATAAAAGGTAGTGCTGTTAGTTTTGATGATATTACAGTTCCGGTGGATGGAACTCCCGAAAGCAATTCTACCTTAGTAAGAAATGTGGATCAGGATTTGGGTAGCTGGACATTTACCAATTTAACGGAAAATACTACCTACTACTTTAAAATATATCCTTATACCAATAGCGGAACTAATATCAACTATAAAACTGATGGAGATATACCTCAGACATTCGGAACTACACTTGTGAACCAACATTTATCAGCAGGAGATATAGCGGTTATTGGTTTCCAGAGTACGGATCCGGATAAATTTGCTATTCTTCTATTAAAATCTATAAATGAGGGAACTGAAATTAAAATTACTGATAACGGTTTTAATGATACTGATGCATTATCTATCAATGAGGGAACTATTACCTGGACTGCTCCGGAAGGAGGATTGCCTAGAGGGACGGTAGTAACATTTAATTATAGTTCTTCTTGGACAGTTGATAAAGGTTCTATAATGGTTACAACAGCTATACTGTTAGCTACTGGTGGTGACCAAATAATCGTTTATCAGGGTCAAAGTTCCAGTCCGACATTTATTTATGCCTTATCTACAACACCTTGGGTTACTACAGGTACAATATCTTCAAATACATCTTATATACCAACAGGTCTTACCAATGGTAGTACTTGTCTTGCCCTTAGCTCTGTTAAAAATTGTTATTATAATTATACATCAGATTCTTTTACCGGGACACCATCTGCCGCTTTAACTTCAATATCAAGTACTTCGGGGTGGACTTCCAGTTCTAGTGCAGTAACTTTCCCAAGCTGGTCTTTCCATATTTTTGACTTTCCTGCTGGCACTTCTGTTGAAGTTAATGGTGTAAATGTTACTGTAACAGGTGGAAATGCCAATATAGGAAGCAACGATATTCCTCCTATTCCTAATGCTAATGCTCAGTATACTGGTTTTACTTTGGTGCTGGATAATACTATTAGAGACTGGACGATTTCAATACAAACTACTGCTCTTTTTGGTGCTTATTATCTAAATAACATGTGGAATTTAGGTCAACGTGAGGAAGAAAATATTGTATTTAATATTACTTTTGCTAAAGGCAGAGGTGAAGTAGAAGTGCCTATCATTTTAAGTGACCAGGATCCTACTCTGCCGGTGGAATTATCCGCTTTTACGGCAAATATAAATTCTCAGGGTGGGATAACCGTGATGTGGGTAACACAATCCGAAACAGGAGTAAATGGTTACTATGTAAATAGAGCAACGGTTAATAACCTATCTGCAGCAGTGAGGATAAGTCCCTTAATTCAGGCAAGTAATACTTCTCAGCAGCAGGTATATGTATATAATGATAATGAACTCTATGAACCCGGCACATATTATTATTGGTTGGAAATTCAGGATATAGATGGAGTTGTTAGTTATTACGGTTCAAGGAGTGTAACTTTTGGTGGTAGTGGTAATAATGGAACTCCGGAAATTCCATTGGTTACGGGAATTCGTTCAATTTATCCCAATCCTTTTAATCCTTCAGCTACAATAATGTATGAACTTGATCAACCGGCAAATGTTAATATTGAAATATACAATAATCGCGGCCAGATAGTGCGTAGTTTTAACCTCGGGCAACAAGAGAAGAACAGATATAAATTGCTGTGGGATGGCACAGATAATTCCGGTAGTGCTTGCGGAACTGGTATATATTTTATAAAGATGCAAGCCGGGAAAGAGACCTTTGTGAAGAAAGCCGCGCTGGTAAAATGAAGAATGTAAAATAGTGAAAGCTAAAAGCGGAGGAGAGCGTTCCTCCGTTTTTTCTTTCACGCAGATTTCGCAGATTACGCAGATTTTATTTTTGAACGCCAGAGCCGTTAAGGGATATATATACCACATAAGTTTCTGGCAGGTGAAAGTTAACAAGCGACAAATGTTATCTACCCAAGTGAAATAAATTGTAAGCTCCGTATAGTTTAAGTCGTTTTTCCTATTTAATAATCCCTAAAATCCCTTTTATTCTATTCATTCCAGACCTATTATTTTTTTCTCTGTCCCCAGCTCTCAGCCCTATGCTAAATTTATCCTATTAATATTCAAATCTTCAAAGCTTTGTTTTTGCAATCCTCGTTTCTAAAATCAAATCTGCGTAATCAATGAAATCTGTGAGAGAAATAGCTTGACGAATAACCCCATTTTAAGATATAAATCCAATTTAATAATACAAAACAATACTCTAATCTCTAAAAGTATATAATTAACTATATAAAAAGGAGATACAGGAAATGAACAAGATAGCTAATATGCTGGATGCCGATTTAAAAGGTAAGGTCTGTTTAGTGCGGATGGATCATAATGTAGTTAAAAATGGCATAATCAAGGATACTATGCGCATTGATGCCACAATTCCTACCTTGCTGCATATTTACAAAAAAGGCGGTTTGCCTGTTTTGATGACGCATATAGGTAGACCTTTTGATAAAAAGACAGGTTCTATTAATATCTCGGAAGGGGATTCGGTTTTGCCCATAGTTCAATATTTGGAGAATAAATTCCAACTGCAGGGTCTAATTCCGGATTGTAAAGCGGAAAGTAAGATCGGAATAACGGATTTAGCTCCTATAGGCATTGCGATTGAGGCATTAAAAAAGGGAGCAGCAGATTTTGTTTATTTGCCTAATACTCGTTGGTTTAAAGGGGAAGAGGCAAAAGATGAAAGTGCCGATATTTTTGCCCAAAGTTTAGCTAACTATGCCGATGTGTATATTAACGATGCTTTCGGTTCCTGGCAGGCGCATAGCAGCACCTATAATATTGCCAAATTTCTTCCATCTTATGCGGGATTGCTAATGCAGAAAGAAATAGCGAATTTAAATAAGGTGTTTGAGCCCCAGCGTCCTTTTTTGGCTATCGTGGCGGGAGCCAAGTTTGATACTAAAATAGGACCTCTTTCCTCTCTGATAAAAATAGCCGATAGGCTGATTTTAGGAGGGGTAATTTATAATGCGTATCTTTGCAGTAAATATAAAATCCAAATTGAAGGTGTTACAAAAGAAGATATTGAATTTGCCAATAAGTTTTTCATTGATAGTAAGGAATACCTTGATAAAATAGTGGAATTGCCTATAATTATAGAAAATGAGGGAATAGAAAAAAGACAGGGGACAAAAGAACTGGAGGTTCAAACCCTCAAGCCGGGAACGAAACTAAATTATGTTCTGGATGCAAGCGCTGAAAATTTTACCCGGGAAGAAATTAAAAAGGTGTTTCAGGAAGCAGGAACTATCTTTGTGAATGCTGTGATGGGTTATACAGCTCTCTATCCTGAAGGTTCTATGGCTATGTATTCACTGATTGACCAATGCCCAAAAGCAATAAAACTCTTTGGTGGAGGTGATACAATTCAGGATTTTAAAGAATATCTTCCCGGTATATTTGCCAAGGCACAAAATGACCCGAGCTATTATTTCTTCACCGGTGGCGGAGCAATTTTGGATGCTATTCAGCAGGGTTCACCCTATGGAATGAAACCCGTGCAGATGCTGATACAAGAATGAAGAATGTAAAATGGTAGCACGCAGATTACGCAGATTTTTTACAAAGAGAAAAGAGGTTCAATGAAAAATGTATAATTAAGATAGGACTGGTATGGAATAATTAGAAGGTGTCTTGTTATTTTATCAAGATCCATTCTATATTATAAATCTCTTAAATTCCTTTAATCCTGTTCATCCCAGACCTATTATCTTTTTTAATCTGCGTTATCGGCGAAATCTGCGTGCTTATATATTTTCGGTGGTTGAAAATAAGATGAATTCATAAACGACAAGGATGTCGTTCATCCAATATAAAAAAGGAGAAAATAGTGGACAGTGAAATTAAGTTAAACCTGTTGCAGGAATTTCCTCCTCCCAGTTTTGAGGAATGGCTGCAGGTAGTGCAAGCAGGACTGAAAGGTGCGGACTTTGATAAAGTTCTGAAAACCAAAACCACGGAAGGAATAACCCTGCAACCAATCTATCGTCAAGAAGACATAGAAGGTATTCCTTTTTTAGGAAGCCAACCGGGAAGCAGTCCTTTTGTGCGTGGCAATAATCCTCTCCGTTTTTTAACTGAGGGGTGGTTAATTGCTCAAAACCATACGGATACAGACCTGAAGATACTAAACAAAAAACTGCTGAAAGAATTGAATCAGGGCTTGACGGCTGTAAATATTACCTTGAGTAATATAATCTCCACGGAAGGGGTAAAAATACAGAACTTGGCTGATTGGGAAACACTTTTGGAAGGAATCAATCTGCAAGCCGCTCCGCTTTTTATGCAATTGGGGATTGAGGATAGGGAAATTCTCATAACATTTGTACAATATGCGGTCAAACATAATATAGAGCTGAAATCCTTGGAGGCAGGCATAGGACTGGATTATATCGGTGAATTGGCAGAAAAAGGTTACCTGCCTTGCACTTTGGCGGATGCAGAACAGAAATTGGCAGAAATAGTAAAATGGAATGTAGAAAAAATGCACCGGAACAGGATTATCAGCATAGATACCTCTATTTATGAAGAGGCAGGTGCTTCCAGTGTTCAGGAACTGGCTTTTGCCTTAGCTACTGCAATTTATTATTTAAGACAATTGCTAAATTCCGGTTTTACGATAGAGCAGGTAGCACCTTTATTGCAAGTAAAATTAGCTCTTGGTTCCAATTTCTTTATGGAAATAGCCAAAGTGCGGGCTCTGCGTTTACTTTGGGCGGAAATGATTAAGTCCTTCGGTGGGGAAGAGGATAAACAGAAGGTTTGGATTCACGGGAAGACAGCTAAGTTCAACAAGACAATTTACGACATCTATGTAAATGTGTTAAGAACAACGACCGAGAGCTTTGCCGGGGTTATTGGAGGTGTAGATAGCTTGGAAATTGGCTGTTTTAATGAACTAATTGCTCAGCCGGATGAATTTTCTACCCGTTTAGCAAGAAATCAGCAGATTATTTTAAAAGAAGAAGCGCATTTTGATAAAGTGATTGACCCAGCAGGGGGTTGTTATTATATAGAATGGCTAACCAATGAACTGGCAAAAAGTGCCTGGCAACTAATGCAGGAAATTGAAGGCAAAGGTGGAATGCTGGAATATGTAACGAAGGGAGAAATTCATCAGGAAGTTGAAACAGTTGTTAGGGAAAGAATAGAGGCAGTGAATAAAAGAAAAAATATCTTTGTGGGCATCAATATGTATGCTAATCCTGAAGAGAAATTGCCTACCTTACAAAGTGATGATAAACCTGTTTCAAAAGAAGATAAAGCTTTTATTCTGAAAGATGGAGCATTACCGAAGCATAGAGCTGTAGAAGAAATAGAATGTTTAAGAAGGCAAATTGAAGCAAGCCAATCCAATAAAAAGATATTTTTGCTGAATATGGGAACTTTGGCTGACTACAAAGCCAGAGCTGATTTTGCCCTCAATTTCTTTCCTGTGGGTGGTTTGGAAGTTATTTATCCCAATGGCTTTAATACAGTTGAGGAAGCAGTAACAGCAGCAGAAAAATCTGGTGCCAGTGCCTTTTGTATTTGTTCCACGGATGAGAATTATGTTAGTATAGTTCCCGAAATATGTACTAAAATGAAGGGTAAGATATTAATTTTAGCTGGTTATCCAGCAGATAAAATTGAGGAATATAAGCAGGCAGGGATAAATTGTTTTATTCACCTCAAAGCGGATGTGGTATCTACTTTAAGGGATTTGGCAAAACAGATGGAGGTGTTAAAATGAAAAACCCCGATTTTCTGCAAATAAATCCCGATTTTAGCGCTCCAGAAAAACCGAAACCTAAACTCAATTTCAGCTGGAAAACCAATGAGCAGATAGAAGTGAAACCCTTATATACCAAAGACGATATTATTTCTACGGAACATTTGGATTATTTATCCGGTTTACCACCTTTTTTAAGAGGTCCCTATCCTACAATGTATATTCAAAGACCTTGGACGATTCGTCAATATGCCGGTTTTTCCACTGCCGAAGAAAGCAATGCCTTTTATCGCAGAAATTTGGCTATGGGACAGAAAGGTCTTTCCATTGCCTTTGATTTACCAACACATAGGGGTTACGATTCAGACCATCCACGCGTGATTGGAGATGTAGGAAAAGCAGGAGTGGCAGTAGATTCCATTCTGGATATGAAAATCCTTTTTGACCAGATTCCGCTTGATCAGATGAGTGTTTCAATGACAATGAACGGAGCCGTAATTCCGATTATGGCTTTTTATATTGTTGCTGCAGAAGAACAGGGTGTGCCGCCCCAGGCATTGAATGGAACTATTCAGAATGATATTTTGAAAGAATATATGGTGAGGAATACTTATATTTATCCTCCAGAACCCTCAATGCGTATAATAGCAGATATTTTAAGCTACACAGCAAAAAATATGCCTAAGTTCAATAGTATCAGCATTTCCGGCTATCATATACATGAAGCGGGAGCAACTGCCGATTTGGAAATGGCTTATACTTTAGCAGACGGTTTAGAATATGTGCGCACAGCTTTGAAAGCCGGATTGGATATTGATGTTATAGCTCCGCGTCTTTCTTTCTTTTGGGCAGAGGGAATGAACTATTTTATGGAAGTGGCAAAATTGCGTGGTGCCAGAGTTCTTTGGGCAAAAATAATTAAGCAGTTTAACCCTAAAAATCCCAAGTCAATGGCTTTAAGAACTCATAGCCAAACCTCCGGCTGGAGTTTAACAGAACAAGACCCCTATAATAATATTACCAGAACCTGCATTGAAGCATTAGCCGCTACAATGGGTCATACGCAATCCTTGCATACTAATTCTTTGGATGAAGCAATTGCTTTACCGACTGATTTTTCTGCCAGAATTGCCAGAAACACACAGCTCTATTTACAAAATGAAACCGGAATTTGCAGAGTAATAGACCCTTGGGCTGGTTCTTATTATGTGGAATTTTTAACCGATGCTTTAATGAAAAGTGCCTGGAAACATATTATAGAAGTGGAAAACCTGGGTGGAATGGCAAAAGCGATTGAAACAGGGCTTCCTAAAATGAGGATTGAAGAAGCAGCTGCCAGAAGGCAGGCAAAGATTGATTCCGGAGCCGATATTATTGTAGGCGTGAATAAATATCCTCCCGAAACCGAAATCCCTATTGAAATTTTGGAAGTGGATAACTCCGCAGTAAGGGATACACAAATTGCCCGTTTGGAAAAATTACGCCGAGAACGCAATAGTGAAGAAGTGGAAAAAGCACTGCAGGCAATTACCAAAAGTGCCGAAACAGGTGAAGGAAACCTTTTGGAACTGGCAATTGATGCAGCCAGAAAAAGAGCTACCTTAGGTGAAATATCCTACGCTATGGAAAAAGTTTGGGGTCGTCACCAGGAAGCCATTCGTTTAATTAATAATGTTTATAGCAGTGAGTACACAAAAATGGATGAAATTGAACAAGTTCGGGTTTTAACCGACAAATTCGCTCAACAGGAAGGCAGAAGACCTCGTATTTTAGTTGCTAAAATGGGTCAGGATGGTCATGATCGTGGTGCTAAAGTAGTAGCTACTGCCTTTGCCGATATGGGTTTTGATGTGGATGTAGGTCCTCTGTTTCAGACCCCAGAAGAAACAGCGCGTCAGGCAGTGGAAAATGATGTGCATATAATTGGTATCAGTTCTCTGGCAGGAGGGCATAAAACACTTTTACCCAAGCTGATGGAAGAGCTGAAAAAATATGGCAGGGAAGATATAATGGTAACCGTTGGAGGGGTTATTCCTCCGCAGGATTATGAGTTTCTCTATCAAAATGGTGCCTCTTTTATTTTTGGTCCGGGAACTAAACTGCCTGAATCAGCCAAACAAATTATGGAAAAGCTTTTGGCACGCGGGAATGAGTAAAAAACGCAAACCGGAATGGACGCCTGTTAATAGCGGAAAAGAATTTGCCAGCGAAATAGTGACAGGAACAAAAAAACTGAAAACTAAAACCGCACCTCCGCTTAAAGAAAAGAATTATGACCTGAAAACGCTGGTGAAAGGAGTCCGGGAAGGGAATAGGACTTTACTTGCCAAAGCCATAACCTTAATAGAAAGCAATGCTGAAAAGCACTTTTTACCTGCACAGGAACTGATTAAAGAACTTCTGCCTTATTCCGGAAATTCCATTCGCATTGGCATAACTGGAGTTCCTGGAGCAGGAAAGAGCACTTTTATAGAAAATTTTGGCTTGTATTTAATTGAGCAGGGTCATAAAGTAGCTGTTTTAGCTATAGACCCCAGTTCCACTATCAGCAAAGGCAGTATTTTAGGCGATAAAACAAGGATGGAATTACTTTCCCGCAATCCCAAAAGTTTTATTCGTCCTTCTCCCAGTGCCGGAATTTTAGGTGGAGTAGCCAGAAAAACAAGAGAAACAATTATCCTTTGTGAATCCGCAGGTTATGATGTAATTTTAATTGAAACCGTAGGAGTTGGTCAATCGGAAACTACTGTCCGTTCAATGGTAGATTTCTTTTTGCTGATGCAGATTGCAGGTGCGGGAGATGAACTTCAAGGCATTAAAAGAGGGATTATTGAACTGGCGGATTTAATAGTAATCAATAAAGCGGATGGGGATAATATTGCCAGAACGGAACTTGCCAAAAGAGAATTGCAAAATGTTTTGCATTATATTAGAAATTCAACCGAGGGCTGGCAAACCAAAGTAGTTACCTCTTCTGCCTTAAATAAAATTGGTTTAAAGGAAATCTGGGAACTGATAACCGAATTTCAAAAAATTACAAAGCAAAGTAGTGTTTTTGCCAAACGCAGAGCACAGCAAAACACTCAGTGGTTTGAAAACCTGATTGCGGAGGCAGTTTTGCATCGCTTTTACCAACAGGAAAAAGTTAAGGAATTATTGCCCCGGTTGAAAGAAGAAGTAGCAAAAGGGAAGATGCCGGTGGCATTAGCAGTGGATACTCTTTTGAAAAATGAAAAAAGTGAAGAATGAAGGATAGAACACAGATAACAGGAATAACTGGATTAGTTAGCTTCATAATTATAATTAAATAATCAGTATCAATGCGCTAAAATCCGTTAAATCCGTGTTCCTGATAAATCTGCGTTCTATCTCTCACAGATAACACAGATTTTAATTACCTAAAAATATAATCCTGCCGATCCACTTGTTCCAGTTATCTGCGTTCTATCCCCATTCTCAATCTTCATTTTTTTTGTAGTCAATCACCAGAATAGTTATATCATCTTTCTGGGGTGTATTTTGTGCAAAACTATGCACTTGCTGCAAAATTTGCCTAACGGTTTGTTCCGGATTGGTGGAGCTAAGGTTTTTAATGATATTTTCCAGACCTTTCAATCCCAGAAAATCCTCTGTGGCATTCATTGTTTCGGTTACACCATCGGTTACCAGAATTATTTCCTCACCTTTTTCCAGTTTAATAGTCATAGAACCAATTTCCCTATTGGCAAAAATGCCTAAGGGATAGGAATGGGTTTCGGTAAATATTTTATATGACAAATCCGATTTTCTGATTATCATTGGAGTATGTCCTGCGTTGGAAAATTCTAGTTCTCCGGTTTTCAGATTTATTATTCCCAAAAGGGCAGTTACAAAATTGGAAGCGGAGGTTTGTTTACAGAGGAAATTATTCAGGTTTTGCATTATTTCACTTGCAGTGTAGTGATAGGTAGAAACGGTTCTCAAATAGGTGGAGACAATTGTCATAGTCATTGATGCAACAATTCCTTTTCCTGCCACATCGGCTATCACAAAAAGAAAATGGGATTTATCTATAGGAAAGAAATCGTATAAATCACCACCAATATCTCCTGCAGGTTCCAGAATACCATAACAGCGAATTTCTTTTATTTCATATGGCTGAAGTGTATTTTCCGGAATCAGCTTGCGTTGAATTTCGGAAGCAATTTTTACTTCCGTTTCAATACGATTTTTTTCCGCATTGGTAATTTCCAGATTTTTAATATAGTCCTTCAGAGATTCCTGCATTTTCTCAAAAGCCAGAATAAGGCGGTCTATTTCATAGCTATTGCCTGTTTTTGGGAGTTTTGCATCAAAATCACCCTGACCAATTCTTTCAGCTACTTCCGTAAAAAGGCGGATGGGTCTGGAAACGCTTAAAGTTCTATAATAAACAATGAAGGATATAGTGAGAAAGATGATTATGGAGAAAAGAGTTTGGATAATCAGCAAAAGATTGAGGTAACCCACTACATCTTTGTGAGGTATAATGATTCCTAAAGACCAATTATTCGTTAGCAGGGGGCAATAATACAGCCAGGAATCGCCAAAAACGGCATTATCCTGTAAGCGCACAAAATCAATATTCCCGTTAATCATTTTTTTGCCGATTTGCCTTAAATTCTTATCATTTGTTGCTTCCGCCAAACTGAAAATGCTTTCATTAAAAATGAGAGAATCGGCAGGGTGAGTAATAATTGTGCCAATACTGGAAACCAGAAAAGCATAACCGCTATGTTTCAGCTTTAAGGGAGAAACAATTTTTTGCAAAGCGGAGAGCTTTGTATCTAATCGCATAATTCCTACGCACTTACCTTCAGCAAAAAGAGGTAGGCAATAGGAAATAACAGTTTCTTGGGTAGCAGTAGCATCATACCAGGGTTCTGTCCAATATTTACTTTTCAGTTCAAAAGGTATCTGAAACCAATCCAGATATTGATAATCGGCAGGTTGCAATTCCTGGTAAACAGCCCGGTTGTGAGAATGAAAAATAGTGCGGGAATAACCCTCTTGATGATAGGAAGGAGCATAAGCAATAGTTATTGCTTCCAGGTTTTCAAATTCATAAACCCAATCGTGCAGGATAGAATCCAATTTGTTTCTTTCAAAATGGTCATAACGGTATAGCGTTAAAATTGTGCGCGAAATATTTACAACACTGGTTAAGCGGTTTTCAATTTGATAGGTTGTTTCATTTGCCAGGTGACTAACTGTTTCTTGGGCATTTTCCATCATTATATGAGAAAAAAGAATTCTGGTTATGGCAATAAACGCTGTAAAAATAAGAAATAGGGAGATAAAGATGAAAACAATTATCTGATATGCCAGTCCGCGTTTTTCTTGTCTTTGTTTCATCGGGGGAAAAAGCTCTCATAGGTCTGTTGGGTTGCGGGGATATTTTGGTCGGTAAGCATTTTTTTGGCTTTATTAAAATCGCTTTCCTGCAGAATACCTTCCTGATTTTTATGCACCGTAAAATCCTGGCATATTTCATTCAGCATCCATTTTTGATGGGGTCTATTTGCTGGAAGATAGTATTGATGCATAATTTCCAAGACAGTGGAGACAGTTTCTTCCTGATTGTTAAGAGCATAAAACCAGCCCTGAATTGTGGCAGAGGCAAAATCACGACATTGTTTCGGATGCTTAGTATAAAATTCACGAGTGGTATAAAGTCCATTATCAGCTACATTTAATCCGATATCGGCAAAGGCAACGGAAAATAAATCCTCCGGATCAATTCCCGCTTGTATAATTTGATGGTATTCATTGTAGCGCATTACATTCATAACATCTATGCCGTCTTTCAGGAAGAGATTGATAGTGATATCCAAATCCACTATATCCATATTCAGTTTATTCTGCTGTAAAAAAATCAAGGATAGCAGGCGGTCATCCGTTTTCCACAGTCCAATCCTTTTTCCTTCAAAATCGGGTATGGAATTTATGCCGCGGGATTTTTTCCCCACCAGCATTAAAGAAGTGCGCTGAGTAATTTGTGCCAGATTTATTAAATTACCATTTTCGGCATCCCTTTTTACCGCTGTTATTAACGACATCTGCACAATATCACTATGTCCCAGCTGCAAATTTTCGTAGGGAGGATATTTTATTCCGCCAGGTTGGATAATTACATTTAAGCCCTTATTTTGATAAAAACCTTTCTTCTGTGCCATATAAACACCAGCAAATTCGGCTTGAGCTGTCCACACGGGACGGTAACGAATTGTAAACAGGGAGGAGTTTTGGGTTGTAGTTGCGGCTTCCGCTTCGGGAATTTCAGGTTGCACATTTTTTTCTTGCTTACAACTTGTGAAAAAGAAAATGGCTATCATCAAAGCTATTAACAGATAGATTATTTGCCTGTTATTCATAAAATTACCTTTCCTCCGATGATTAGCAGAAAGACAATAAATCTCATTTTATGTAACCTCTTACCGTTCAGCTTATGACCCGAACTTTAATCCATCTCATACCTTATTTACTTATATCGCTAATTACTATTTTTTGTCAATAAGAAACAAGCAGAAAAATTGATCTGATTTGTTGATTTATTTCCACTTCTCTCTTCCGACTTGATTTTTAGGTGTTCTTACTCCTTCAGTTAATAACCAAGTAACAACCAAGTAACAACTCCGTAACGGAACTACGGAAGTGTTACGGAAGTGTTACGGAGTCGTTACTTAATCAACTATGTACCAAGCAAATAACTATCAACATTCAACGGGCAAAAGAGTAAAGCAAAAATGAATGACAGAAGGCAAATAAATGAATGAATTGGATTCACCGAACTTTCAGCTACTGAAATTACTGGAAGAAGATAAAAACATGCAGATTATGCAGATAACGCAGATTTTTATTTTATAATTATCCTAATATTTTAATCCAGCTAATCCAGTAGCTCCAGTTATCTGCGTTCTATTTTATTTCTTTCCTTCTTCCTTCTTCATTTTTTTGCTGCGGCTTTAACGAATTCTCTAAATAGCGGATGCGGATTGATTGGTCTGCTTTTGAACTCCGGATGGAATTGAACTGCCACAAAGAAATCCAATTGAGGGTATTCTACAATTTCTACTAAAAGTCCATCTGGAGATAAACCACTTATTTTAAGTCCTGCCTTTTCTATTACTTCACGATAGTCATTATTGAATTCATAGCGATGTCTGTGTCTTTCGCTGATAGTTTCTGTTTGATAAATCTCAAATGCTTTACTGCCTTTTACCAAATTAAATTGAAAAGCTCCTAAATGCATTGTCCCGCCAACTTTATCCCGATGTAATTGATCTTCCCTCAAATGGATCACAGGATTGGGAGTAAATTCATCAAATTCAATGCTACTAGCACCCGGTAAATTAGCTAAATTTCTGGCACATTCAATTACGGCTATATGCATTCCGAAACAGATACCCAAATAGGGAATATTATTTTCCCGGGCATATTTAGCAACAGCTATTTTGCCTTCAATGCCTCTTACGCCAAAACCACCTGGAACAAGAATTCCTTGAACTCCTTCCAGTTTCTTAGCGATATCTTCTTCCTTAAAATTGCGTTCGCTATCTATCCAGATAATTTCCACCTTTTTTAGTAAAGCGGAACCGGCGTGTAAAAGAGCTTCTCTAATACTTTTATAGGCATCCTGGTGTTGAATATATTTTCCGCAAACAGCAATTGTAACGGTTTCTTTGGCACTTTTGGTGTTTTCTAAAAACTGCAGCCAGTCCTGCATAATGATTGGTCGCTGTTCTAACTTAAAATGATGACAGATAATTTCCGGTAAACCTGCTTTTTGAAAATTGAGTGGAATTTCATAAACACAATCCACATCAATGGCATTGATTACATTTTCTCTTGGCACATTGGTAAAGAGGGCAATTTTGTTATAAATATCTTCAGCAAAAGGTTTTTCACTTCGGCAAAGCAAAATATCCGGTTGAATTCCTATTTCCCGTAATTTATAAGCACTATGTTGTGAGGGCTTAGTTTTCAATTCTCCTGCCGATTTGATGTATGGAACATAAGTTAAAAGAATATACAGCGTGTTGTAATAACCCAGGTCTAAACGCAATTGACGCACTGCTTCCAAAAAAGGTAAACTTTCAATATCGCCAACCGTCCCTCCAATTTCCGTAATCACGATGTCATAATCATTTGCTAAACGCTGAATTCTACCCTTTATTTCGTTTGTGATATGCGGAATAACTTGCACTGTCTTGCCTAAATATACACCTTTGCGTTCATTTTCTATCACACTTTCATATATCTGACCTGCAGAATTACTGGAATACTTGGTTAACGCTTCATCCACAAAACGCTCATAATGCCCCAAATCCAAATCCGTTTCTGCTCCATCATCCGTTACAAAAACCTCACCATGCTGAAAAGGACTCATTGTTCCCGGGTCAACATTTAAGTAAGGATCAAACTTTTGGAGCACAACTTTATAGCCCATTGATTTTAACAAAAAGCCAATAGAAGCGGTGGCAATGCCCTTCCCTAAAGAAGAAAGCACGCCACCCATTACAAATATATATTTTGCCATTTAGCTTATCTCTTATAACATCTTTTTCACTTCGGCAAGGGATTCTCTAATTGCTTCCACCGTGTATGCCAAATCCTCATCCGTATGCCGATAACAAATATAGCCATGATGATAGGGTTGCATAAAAACATTGCGCCTAATTAACTGGGTATAATATTCTGTCCGCAACTTTTTATAAAGCCCCGCCTCATCCTTTTTAAAGGTTATATAAGGCATCCAGGGAGCTCCGGTAAAATTAACCGGCACTCCTGATTCCTCAACTACTTTTTCCACTTCCGCTCCAAACTTTCTTCCTTTTGCGGCAACTACATCCAAAATGCTGTCTCTTTCCAATATTTCTATGGTTTTTATAGCAGCTACGATGCCATCACTATTGGGGAAAAAGGTTGAGGACAGAAATACCTTATCTGCCAAGACCTGCATATATTCCTCTTTTCCTACTAAAGCTGCAATAGCATAACCATTTGCCATTGCCTTACCGAAAGTGGATAAATCAGGTGTTACGCCAAATAATTTTTGCGCTCCTCCTAAACTGCAACGGAAACCACTGCGGATTTCATCAAAAATTAACAAACAGTGATATTGATTTGCCAATTCACGCACTGCTTCCAGATAACCCGGTTTTGGCATTTGGACTTCCGCTCCATTAGGATGACCTATAGGAGTAATAATTATCCCTGCCATATCATCTTTATTGGCTTCCAGAATTGCTTTTAGGGAATCCAAATCGTTGTAATGAAATTCATAAATATCTTCATATAACTTGGGAGGAATTCCACCTTTCACTTCAACGCACCAATCGTGCCAGCCATGATAACCGTAACGTGCTATTTTAGTTTTGCCTGTATAACCGCGCGCTACACGAATAGCAATAGTTGTAGCATCACTGCCGGTTTTTACTAAAGCAGCCATTTCACAACAGGGTATTAGTTCTCTCAGCTTTTTCACTAAAGTGTTTTGCCATTCCTGAGTGAGAGAAAAACAAAAACCTTTGTTCTTAATCTGATTGATAACGGCATCGTCAATTTCATCTTCACGGTAACCAATAATAATAGGTCCGTAGGCACAAAGAAAGTCAATGTATTCGTTACCGTCCACATCAACAACTCTGCCGCCTTTTCCCTGCTCAAAGAAAATGGGATATTCACCCGGAACAAAATTGTAGGGCCTTCTTATCCCAGCAACGCCTCCGGGAACAAGTTGCTTTGCCTCTTCAAAAAGAGACATACTTCTGGCTAATTTCAATTTTTCTGCCATTTTATATACTCCTTAGTTAAGTTCAAAGTTCAAAGTTCAAAGTTTAGCACGCAGATTTCGCAGATTCCGCAGATAAAAAAGATAATAGGTCTGGGATAAACAGGATTAAAGGGATTTAAGAGATTTATAATATAGAATGGGTCTTGAAAAAATAACAAGACACATTCTACTTTTCCTTTTATTCCACACCAATTCTATCTTATTTATGCATTCTATATTAAATCACTAATTCTCTTATCTCTTTAAAAAATCTGCGTAATCTGCGTAATCAGCGTGCTATCATTCTACATTTCCCACAGGGTCGCTATTCCCATTCCGCCACCGATACATAAAGCTGCCAACCCTTTCCTTACCTGTCTTCTTTTCATTTCGTGCAACAAAGTTACTATAATTCTTGTTCCACTTGCTCCAATGGGATGACCCAAAGCAATAGCTCCACCATTCACATTCACAATCTCCGGATTCAATTTTCCGATTCCTTCCAGTTCCAAACCTTTCAGCACAGCTAAGGACTGCGCTGCAAATGCCTCATTCAATTCTGCCAATTCAATATCCTGCAAAGTCCAGCCCGCTTTTTGTAACACTTTTTTAATTGCCGGCACAGGACCGTAACCCATTATAGAAGGGTCTACACCTGCTGAAGCGCTATTCACAAAAGTTGCCATTGGCTTCAAACCAAGCTCTTTCGCTTTTTCTGCACTCATTAAAAGCAAAAAAGCTGAGCTGTCATTTATGCCACTGGCATTAGCTGCAGTCACCGTTCCGTCATTTTTGAAGGCAGGACGTAACTTGGCAATGGATTCCACTGTTACTCCCGCTCGGGGCATTTCATCTTTATCTACAATTATCGGCTCTCCCTTTCTTTGGGGAATGCTGAAAGGCACAATTTCGTCCTTAAATCTACCCGCTTTTTGTGCCTCTTCAGTTCTATTCTGACTTTGTGCTGCAAAAGCATCCTGTTCTTCTCTGCTGATATGGTATTTTTCTGCCAAATTTTCTGCTGTAATACCCATATGATAGTTATTGAAAATATCGCTAAGCCCATCCCGAATCATTAAATCCACCATTTCTTTATTACCCATTCTGGCTCCCCAACGCGCATCCGTTAAGGCATAAGGTATCTGACTCATATTTTCTGTTCCACCAGCTACAATAATATCCGCTTCTCCGGAACCAATCATCAGAGTGGCTAAAGAAACCGCTTTCATTCCTGAACCGCAAACCTTATTTACAGTATAAGCAGGAACGGTTTCCGGAATACCACTGTGAATAGCTATCTGCCTGGCTACATTCTGCCCTAAACCCGCTCCGCAAACATTGCCGATTATCACTTCATCAATCAGTTCCGGTTTTAATGATGTTTCCTTCAACATTGACTGTAAAACGCTTACTCCTAAATGAATCGCGGAAATATCTTTGAAAACACCCCCGAAATTACCGATAGGACTACGCTTGGCACATACCACTACGACCTGTCTCATTTTGTTTCTCCTGTGTTGTTAATTTTCTTATTACTACATTGCAAAAAAAGTGCCCCTTTTCGTCAACAAAAATGATGTAGCACGCAGATTACGCTGATAACGCAGATTTTATGATTTACTAACATATAACATCCTGCAGATCCAGTCGATCCAGTTATTTGCGTTCTATTAACCTTTATTCTTCCTTCTTCATTATTTTTCCCTTTCCTCTTTCTTTGTGAAAATAAAAAAATTTTAGGGGGGGTTGTGGAAAAATATCAACAGTAATATGAGGGTTAACATCTTTAGATTGAATATATTAGCAATTATACCTAATCTATATCTCATAAATTTAAAAAAAAATACCCCTGAGAGGGATTGACATAAATACGGGGATAAAGAATAAGGCAATGGCAAATCAATAAATATGTTTATTTGTTTCATAATTGTTTGATTTATTATTTTAAATCTTTATAAGCCGTTAAATGATTTAAAATCCTTTTAAGGAGATGTTATGCTAATTAGGTATGAGTTAAAGATTGAAACCGGACATTATACCGCTAAAATAGATGATATAAACACCTATTCTTCACGCAAAGAATTAACTGGAAACGATTATTTACATTTTAAGTGCAAAGGAAATGTATGTAGAAATGAATGCTAAAGGACATAACTTAGACAATAAAAAAAAATTTAAAATCAGGAGTAAACAAGGATGAAGAAAATATTACTTCCTTTAATGCTAATTCTTATTACATCTTTCATTTTTGCAAGCACTATGCAAATTGGAATTGGAACAAATATTCAAAGATATCCACTCGGTTCCTATTATGGATATGAAAGAAGCGCAGCCATATATAAGGATTCTGAATTAGGTGCTCAGAATATAAGAATAACCGCTCTTTCCTGGTATTCAACAGCCGCAGTAACTGTTAATGTTCCAACCAAAATATATGTGAAGACAACCACAGAAACTACTTTAACAAAAACTACCTGGGCAAATATGATTAGTGGTGCAACCCTTGTTTATGATGCAACTCATAGTTCTACTTTAGCAGGTGGTTGGAACCAGTTTGACCTTAGCACTTTTTTTGATGTTCCTGATGGAAATGGTTTGATAGTTATGGTAGAACGCAATTATGGAGGCACTGGAAATGGAACTTCTGCGGGTGCAGGAATACGCTATACAAGTGTAAATAATACCCATGAATACTGGCAAGCAGATAATAATCCTCCTACTGGAGATGGAACTCGTAACAAACAAAGACCTAATATTTTAATTCATTATATATTACCGCCACCCAATCCGGCGACTATTGTTAGTCCTGCCAATGGAGCAATTAATGTGGAACTTACTCAAACTCTCAATTGGGCAAATGGGGGTGGAGCACCTTCAGGTTATAAACTCTCTTTGGGAACAGTAACTCCTTATACAACAATCTTAAATCAGGTAAATTTGGGAACAGCTACAACTTATGACCCGGATTTGGTTTATAACACTCAATACTGGTGGCAAGTAATTCCCTATAATGAAGGTGGGGATGCTTCTAATTGTCCTGTATGGTATTTTACTACAAAACTCGACCCGGTAATCAGCTCTTTTCCTTATGCAGAGGGCTTTGAAGTTGGAAATACACATAACACAGCTATTTATGGTTGGACTCAGGAAAGTGTGAGCGGTTCAAATGTATGGACCGCCAATAATTCCTTAACTGATTATAATCGTTCTCCCCGAACCGGTTCCTGGAATGGTTTCTTGCGTTGGGGCAATAGCCGATGGATGTTCAAACCAATTCAATTGCAAGCTGGAATTGCCTATAGAGCTATAGTTTATGCCAGACAGGATGGAGCAACTGCTTCTGATGCAAGTATCAAAATATGTTATGGTGCTTCAGCTTCTGCAGCTGGGATGACTAACGAAATTTTACCTTCAACAGGTATAGTAAATGGTGATTATCAGCGTTTGGAAGGCACATTTACTCCCTCTTCCACAGGATTATATTATCTTGGGATTTTAGGAACTATAAATAATAGACCTTGGTATATTTCTATTGACGATATAACCATTGAAGAGGTTCCCCAAATTCCTGTTTGTTCGGTGAATCCTGAATTTTGGGATTTTGGAGAACTAATTATGGGTTTAACCTCCTCTAAAGTATTTACCATTACTAATACCGGTGGAGCTACTTTATATATAAATAATGTGTATACTACAAACAGCTCATATTCTATCCTTCAACAACCAGGCGATTGTGAACTTTCTTTCAATGAGTCAACTACTTTCACTGTTCTCTTTAATCCCTTGGAAGGAGGAACTCAAACAGGAACTGTGGTTATATGTTATAACGGGGGAGAAAAAACAATTGCTTTAACTGGAAGCTATATAGATACTACCATCAATTCTTTTCCTTACACTCAGAGTTTTGAAAATGGAGGAGAAAACTGGTTAGTTTCTGCAGGAGTGGGAGCAACATATTATTGGGAATTAGTTCGAAACGATGCAGCTCACGGTGCTGTTTCTGCTTATGACGGTTCCTACTTTGCACGCTTAAATGTTTATTCAGCTCATTATGATTATAATCCTTACTGTTTAATTTCTCCTCCATTGAATTTGAGTTCAGGTAACAAGAGATTGAATTATTGGGTCTGGATTGGAGCTAACGGCTATCCGGCTCCTTTGGATGTGCAAATTTCAACTGATAATCAAGCAACATGGACTACTTTGTTCAGTCACGATTTGTCAGTTACTAACACCTGGTTCAATAATATCATTTCTTTATCAAGCTATTCTACCTCCCATATTTTTATAAGGTTTAAGGCAACAAGCAATTATGGAAATGGATATTGTAATTTGGGATTAGATAAAATAACAATTGAAGATGTACCTCCAACTCCTATTATGAGTTACACACCCGGGGAAATTATTTTTCCTTATACCAATGTAAAAAGTGTTACCGATTATATCAATGTTACAATAACTAATATAGGTGGAGGAATATTAAGCTTAAGTGAATCCAGTTTTACCTTGCAGGGCAGTAATCCCAATGATTTTGAGATAAACAATTTTAATCTTCCCGCAAATCTCGGCACAGGACAAAGCGTAAATATTCCCGTTCGTTTTAAGCCAGTTGCGGAAGGCAATAGAACAGCTATTTTAAGAATTGATGATGGACTTCGATCCGGATATGATGTCTCTCTAACTGGTTATGCAGCGGGACAATATGTCCTTTGTGAAAATTTTGAAGGAACTTTTCCTGCAGAGGACTGGACTTCACCTTCCACATCATGGATAAGAAATTCCGACTTTTCTCATACCGGAACTGCTTCAGCTTTAGCTGGTTATACTGCCGGAACATATTGGTTGGTAACACCTAAATTAAGACCAATAGAAGGAGCAAATACTTTAACTTTTTGGTATCGGGACTATTCTTCAGATACATCTTGGGATTATAATAATGAATATACTTATGTACTGGTTTCTAAAAGCACGGATTTTTCAGCTGCCACTACTCTTTGGACTGGTAATTATCAGACCTTTACAACTTCATGGCAACAGGCATCTATATCCTTAAGTGATTATAACGGCAAAGATATTTATATTGCCTTTAAGCATATTGCAACAGGTGGAAATTATAGAATGATAGATGATATTACCGGTGTGCATTTATCTTTTTCTACAGTTCCCAATCCGGCAGTAATAGTAAGTCCTGCCAATGAAGCTGTTGATGTTTCTCTTACCCAAACATTGAATTGGACAAGTGGAGGTGGTTCACCCAGAGGTTATTATCTATCCTTTGGAAGTGTTATTCCTCCCTTAATTTATTTAGATAATGTGGATATGGGAACTATTACCAGCTATACACCCAATCTTGATATAAACAAAAGATATTGGTGGAAGGTAGTCCCCTACAATGAAGCTGGTAATGCCGAAAATTGTCCAATCTGGACTTTTACAACTATGGAAGATCCTACTATTAGAACTTTTCCTTATACTGAAGATTTTGAGGGAGAGACTTTTCTTCCTCTTGGTTGGACTAAAATAGTTCATAATGGAAATGACATTACTAAGGATGCAACTAAAAATCATTCCAATCCCGGTCAGTATTCTGTTCGGTTCAGCTCCTACAATTTATCTGATAATTACAATCAATATCTATTTACTGCACCTGTCTTTGTTAGAGCTCCATATACTAAACTTACTTTTTGGCATATAAAAGAAAATGCCAGTGATGAAACATTGGAATGGGGTATATCCACTAATCCTAATCCTTCCAGTTTCACTTGGAATCCGGTAAATTTAAGCAGTTCAGAATGGCAAAGAACGGAAATAAACTTAAGAAGTTATATAGGAAGAAAAATTTATATCGGATTCCATTACTATAGTAATTATAAATTTTATGTTTACCTTGATGATATCAAAATAAAAGCTACTATTCCTGCTAATGTCCCTACTCCTATAGCGGATATTGTGATCAATTCTACCATAGATTTAGACCTTGATGAAAGTGTGGATGAAACAAATCCAATCGTGCAATCTTTACCCAACATTACTGCACTTAATAATCCCGTTGTGCTTGGCTTAATTGGAACAGAAACAGCCAATATGACATTTGAAGTGGGTCCCGGAACCTGGTATGGAATTTGTTATTATGGAGGAGAATGGCATCATTCAATTCCCTATCCTTGCACTGTTGCAGAAGGAGCTACAGGGACTATAACTTTTGAAAATGTAGATTTTGGAGCAAAGGGTGAAGTAATTGTAGTTATAGATGAAGGTCAAAATCCTACTTTGCCTGTAGAATTATCCGCTTTTACGGTAAACCTTAATCCTCAAAGCGGAATTAATATTATGTGGGTTACCCAATCGGAAACAGGTGTGAATGGATATTATATCTACAGAGCTAATGTTGATTCACTTTCCCTGGCAAGCTTGATTAGCCCTCTAATTAGAGCTTCTAATACTTCTCAACAGCAGGTATATCTTTATACGGACAAAGAAATTTATGAATCGGGAATTTATTATTACTGGTTGGAAACACAAGATATAGATGGTGTTTCCATTTTTTACGGTTCACTCAGTATTGATTATAAAGGAAATAATAACGGCACTCCGGAAATACCTTTAGTTACAGGAATCCGCTCTATTTATCCCAACCCGTTCAATCCTTCCACTACTATTAGCTATGAACTTACTAAAACTGCAGAAGTAAAAATTGAAATCTATAATATCCGCGGACAATTAGTCCGTTCTTATGCATTAGGTAAAAAAGAAAGAGGTAGGTATAAACTGCTTTGGGAAGGTGATGATAATAATAGACGCTCCTGTGGAACAGGAATGTATTTCATCAGAATGCAAGCTGATAAGGAAAACTTTATAAAGAAAGTAACTCTCCTGAAATGAAGAATGGGGAGATAAATTTTTTACAAAGAGATAAAGAGAAAAAGAGATTTAACTGCGAATTGAGAATGAAATGTGAATAGTGAACGGTGAAAGAATTAAGTCAGGAGTCGTGACGGAGAAAAAAAATAGAACGCAGATAACTGGATTGATTGGATCAGCAGGATCTTATAGAGAGGGAATTCAAAAAATAAAAAATCTGTGTTATCAGTGAAATCTTTGAGAGAAAAACAGCCCGGGCAATAAATCCCGGGCTGTTTGTTTTCAGATATAGCTTAAGCGATAAACTTATTCAGTTTATCCATAATTTTGTCTTTTTGCACCAGTCCTATCAATTGGTCGTTAACAACACCGTTCACAAAAATCAGTAAAGTAGGAATAGACATCACGGAATATTTAGCGGCAATATCCTGTGCCTCATCTACATTTATTTTTACTACTTTTACTTTGCCTTCGGTTTCGTTAGCTATTTTTTCTATTGTAGGGCTAAGTGCTCTGCAGGGACCGCACCAGGGAGCCCAAAAATCAACCAAAACGGGTTGTGTGGACTTTAGAACTTCGGTCTCAAAGTTCGCAGAATTAACTTCCAGGATAGCCATTTTATCACTCTACGATAGCCAGGAGATCGCTTTTGGCAAGGATAAGCAGCTTTTCTCCCTCAAGCTCAATTTCGGTTCCAGCATATTTACCAAAGAGGACTTTATCGCCCACTTTCACTATTTTTTGCAAATCCTCATCGTTGCCGACTGCGATTACTTCAGCAATTTGAGGTTTTTCTTTGGCAGTATCGGGAATAATTATTCCGCCAACGGTCTTTTCATTTTCTGTGGTGCTAAGTTTCACCGCTAAATGGTCTTCTACGGGTCTAATTTTCATTGTAACCTCCATAATGTATTTATTTTTCAATTATAATATAAGCGAAAGGGCTTACTTAGCAAACACAAAAATGGACTGCTAATTTCTGTCAAGGGAAAAATGAGAGCACGCAGATTACGCAGATTACGCAGATTACGCAAATTTTTTTACAATGAGAAAAAGAGGTTCAATGAAAAATGCATAATTAAGAGAGGACTAGTATGGAAGAATAATAAGGTGTCTTGTTATTTTATCAAGACCCATTCTAAATTATAAATATCTCAAATCCCTTTAATCTTGTTCATCCCAGACCTATTATCTTTTTTATCTGCGTAATCAGCGAAATCTGCGTGAAAGAAAAATAATCAGATGTGCGCAGGGCTTGACAGAGTTGGCAGTATCAAAAATAGTGAACGCAAGAAGGAAAATATGGTTATGCTTATTAAAAAAGTATTGTTTATTGATGAGCCCTTTACTGCAGAAGAAGGGATCAGAGCTGAGCGTTCGCGTTTTTTGTGGAGTGTTATTTCCAAAAGTTTTGATGCTGACCTTCTTCTGCTGAAAAGTCCTGTTTATATGGAAAAACCGGTTTCTTTGCATACGGGTTACGACAAATTATATTCCTTAAGCTTGAAAGAGGAGAATAATCTTGAATCTGAATCTTATCATCTTATAGGAAAAGGTCAGAAAGAGCGTTTTATCAATATTCTGGACAGCAAACGCTATGAAGTAATCTTTTTTGCAGGACTTGCGTGTCTGCCATTAGTTTGCTTAGCAAAAAAGATTTTACCCCAATGTAAATTAATCATAGATATTGAAAAGGTTTGGTTACCGGAAATAAAAGAAAAGTGGAAAGATAATAAACAACTGAAAAACGCTAATTATCTTTGGCAATATATTAGGCAAACTGCTTGGAACAAGTATCTTCCGAAGAAAGGTATGTTTTGTTTATACGCTAATCCTGGAGAAACCGATGAGCTCTTTAAATGTTATCATTTTAAGCCGGAGAATACACACTTTGTCCCTTTACCGATAACTACTATACCAGAACTTGATAAACCAGGAAACAACAAGAAATTTATCCTTTTTTGGGGTGCTCCTGAAAGCAAAGATAATCTTACTGCAGCAAAGAATATTATTTCCGAGATTTATCCCCGTATATCCAAAAAGATGGTAGAAAAGGAAATAAGCATAGTTCTGTGTGGGGGAGAGGAACTTCAAGGCCTTTGCAGCGGAAGAATAACTTATGCTCCTTACAGTGAAAAAGAGCAATTATTGCAGGAGGCATTGCTGGTTCTTTTGCCTTTAAATAAACCAGATACTGAAGGAAGGATTTTAACCTGTGCTCAATTTCGTAAAACCCTGGTTTGCACTTTATCCACAATAAAAAACTTCCCTTTACTGGAAGATAGCTATCTTGCATCAGATGACTTTGCCGAATTATCGGAAAAAATAATAGAACTTTTCCGCAGTGCGAAGAAATTGAATGAATATGCAAATAAACTAACCGCTTTCTGCTTTGCTAATTTTACGCCGGAAAAAGTGGAAAATGCTTTATTGACAAAATTAAACAGCTGGATAGGAAATAATGTCTCAAACCAATAATGTTCGTTTAATCCTTATCGGAGGCGGAACCTGTTCCGGAAAGAGCACTATTGCCAAGGCAATCGGAATGCGATTAAATGACTTAAAAACCGTTATAGTGGCTCAGGATAACTATTACAAAGACCTTAGCCATCTAACTCCTGCAATGCGTGCTAAAGTAAATTTTGACCATCCGGAAGCAATTGACATCCACTATCTGCTTTCTGACCTGAAACTTATGCTGGAAGGTAAGGCAGTGGATATTCCGGATTATGATTTTGCCACTCATTGCAGAAAGGAAGGAAAGACCTGTGTTGCCTTTGCGGATGTAATTATTCTGGAAGGTATCTTCGGGCTGTATTATCCTGAGCTTTTGGCTCTTTCCGACCTCAAGATTTATGTGGATACCGATTCAGATTTGCGTTTAGCCAGGCGGATGCAAAGAGATATTGTGGAACGGGGAAGAGATGTGGAAAGCGTTTTAGAACAATATTTAAGCACGGTTAAGCCCTCTCACGAGGCATTTATTGAACCCACTAAGAAAAATGCGGATATTATTATTCCTGGAGACAGAGAATTTGATAATGTGCTGTATATGCTGAATGGGTATTTGCTGTATGAGTTTATAATGGAGAGATAGCGAGATGGAAATGAAGTGCAAAGTAAAGTTGAGTTTCTTTACAAAGAGAAAAAGAGAAGAAGAGAATAATTGAGAATGTAGAATGAATTTAAAAGAGGTTGATAAGGGTTGAGAGGGTTTGTAGTGGTTTAATGGTTGAGATGGTTTAGAAGGTTGAGAGGGTTTAGATTCCATAAAAGCCCGTAGGGCGACACAATGATAGCGATGGTGGCGTAAGCCCCTCGTAAAATTTGCGAAGCACCCCTGGGAAGTTTTGACTCACAATTTTCACCTGTTCTCCCAATTATCACCACTTCTCTTGCTTCTACACTTCCAACCGTATTACAAACGGTTTCCTAATCTAAAAATTGTGAGTTAAAACAAGAAGCAAGCACACTTGCAACAGAGCTATAGCATTCCCTCAAATTCCACGGTCACGGAAAAAATATATATTCAACCGCTCCAGAAATGTGGGGTAGGAATTGTTCAGAATTTGTGACTTTGGGGAATACTTTCGTTTTAACTCTAAACCGAGCTTCAGCTTTGAAAGTAGAAGGCAACAAACAAAATTTCCTGTTACCTCAGAATATAGTTGCAAACATAAAAGAATCGGTTTAGAGTCAAAACTCCAACCCGATGCTTGTTTTGACTCACAATTTTCACCTGTTCTCCCAATTATCACCACTTCTCTTGCTTCTACACTTCCAACCGTGCTATAAATGGTTTTCCAACCTAAAAATTGTGAGTTAAAACAAGAAGCAAGCACACTGTCAACCGAACTACATTTGGTCTCCTCATTTCAAAATTGTGAGTTTAAACAAGAACAGTCAAATTCATTTTACATTCTCAATTATTCTCTTTCTCTCTTTTCTCTTTGTAAAAATAAAATCTGCGTGTTATCATTCTTCATTTTTTATATGTTTTGTTGCAGTTCCCAAAGTTTATCTCTCAGTTCAGCAGCGTGTTCAAAATCAAGGTTAGCAGCGGCTTTATTCATTTCTTTAGTGAGCAGTTCAATGATTTTTTCTTTATTATCCAGTTCCAGATATTCCATAAATTCCTTAGCGGAGGGTTTTTCAAATGTAGCTTGTTTGGCAATTTTATCATAACCCTCAGCAATAGCGGTGGATTGCATAATCTGGTCAATTGTTTTATAGATGGTCTGAGGAGTGATTCCGTGTTCTTCATTGTAGGCAAGCTGTTTAGCACGGCGTCTATTGGTTTCGGCAACTGTTTGTTTAATAGCATCGGTAATTTCGTCAGCATAAAAAATCACTTTGCCATCAACATTTCTGGCTGCTCTACCGGAAATTTGAATCAGGGAACGGGTAGAACGCAAGAAACCGGTTTTATCGGCATCTAAAATAGCTACCAGTGAAACCTCTGGCAGGTCTAAACCTTCTCTTAAAAGATTAATGCCTACAATTACATCAAATTCACCTAATCGAAAGTCCCTGATGATTTTAGCTCGTTCAATGCTGTCTATATCACTGTGCATATAGCGGGATTTGATTCCGGCATTATTCAGATAAATGCTAAGGTCTTCACTCATTCTTTTAGTTAGTGTCATAACCAATATCTTTTGTTTTTTAGCAACCCGTTCTTTGATTTGCGCGATGAGGTCATCTACCTGATGTTTTATAGGTTTAATTTCAATTTCCGGGTCAAGCAAACCGGTGGGACGAATCACCTGTTCTACAATTTCGCCTTTAGTTAAACTTAGTTCGTAATCCGCAGGAGTGGCAGAAACGAAGATTACCTGATGCATAAATTTTTCAAATTCTTCAAAACGCAAAGGACGGTTATCAAAAGCGGAAGGTAAACGAAAACCGTATTCCACCAGGTTCTTTTTGCGAGTGTAGTCCCCGGCAAACATTCCATGCACTTGAGGAATAGTTACATGGGATTCATCAATCACCATTAAAAAATCCTCAGGAAAGTAATCCAGTAAACAGTTTGGCGGTTCTCCGGGTTTAGCTCCCGTTAAGTGACGCGTGTAATTTTCAATGCCACTACAATAACCCAGTTCGCGGAGCATTTCCAGGTCAAAAATTGTGCGTTGTTTCAGGCGTTCTGCTTCCACATATTTTTGATTTTGTAAAAACCAGGCAACCCGTTCATTCATTTCCTGCTCAATACTGATGAGGGCTTTGCGCAATTTTTCCTCATTCATTAAAAAGTGAATTGCGGGATAAACATCGTAATTTTCTACTTCTTCCAAGGGTTGACAGGAAATAGGATGAATTTTTTCCAGCCGATAAATCTCATCCCCAAAGAATTCCACGCGCAAACAGTGTTCCAAATAGGCAGGAAAAATATCCACTACATCGCCTCTAACCCTGAAAGCACCTCTTTCAAAAGCAATATCATTTCTGCTGTAATGAGCCGATATCAATTGATGAATAAGTTCTTCACGGTCCATTTTCATACCTTTTTTTAGGGAAATTAATGCCTCACGATATTCTTCCGGAACACCAAGTCCATAAATGCAGGAAACAGACGAAACGATAATTACATCCCTTCTTTCCATCAAACTCATTGTAGCACGCAAACGCAGTTTTTCTATCTGTTCATTGATACTACTATCTTTTTCAATGTAAATATCCTTACCGGGAATGTATGCCTCGGGCTGATAGTAATCGTAATAACTGATAAAATATTCTACCGCATTTTCCGGAAAGAGTTGTTTCAATTCACCATAAAGTTGAGCCGCGAGGGTTTTATTATGCGATAAAACAAGGGTAGGACGATTAAAATGAGCAATCACATTAGCTATGGTAAAGGTTTTCCCACTACCCGTAACACCTAAAAGAACCTGATGCTTTTTGCCTTCTTCAATACCTTTAATAAGGGCTTCTATGGCTTCGGGCTGATCACCTGAAGGAGTATAATCACTTATAAGCTTGAAGCGTTGCATTTTTTGGGCTCCTTTGCGGGCAATAAATTCTTCTTGACAGAGCAGGGCTTGATTTCTTCATTGTTTTACAAGGATTCAGAATCCTGTGTTTTGTCCAGAATTATTTAACTTGGGAGTTAAAAAAAATGCTAAACCATGAGGACTTACAGATTAACTATGAAAACCTGCTAAAGTTGGGCTATGTAGTTGTGGATATCCGTTATAAGGAATACGATATTTGTCAGGAAACACCTAAACTGGTAATTGCCAGGGTTGATTCTGACCGGGATGATTTCTACCAGGATATGCTTAAACTTTACACCGGAATTGAATTTAAGCCCAATGAGATGTATGAAATTTGGACTGATATCCTAAAGCACAAAATCAAAATGAGTATGGTTCTAAACCGTGATATTGCTATCAAAGTTGCCGCTCTGGATTTTATTGAAACCGTTTATACGGCAAAATGAAGGAAAAATCACTTCTGCTAATTAAACCCAATGCAGTTCGCAATAAACATATAGGGCATATTATCACCATTCTGGAAGAAAATAATTTTCATTTTTGCGCGCTTAAAATTTTCCGTTTTAATAGAGAACTAGCGGAGCATTTTTATGCGGAACACAAAGGAAAGAGCTTCTTTGAAAAATTGTTGAACTTTATGATGTCGGATTTCACTGTTGCAATCATTGTCCAGAAAGATAACGCTGTTCAGGAATTGCGAGATTTAATCGGAGATGTAAATCCCGAAAAAAGAAAACCGGGAACTATTCGCTATCTTTATGCCGAAGGAATTACCGAAAATGCAGTTCATGCTTCTGACTCCATTGATAGTGCAAAAAGAGAAATAGGAATAATATTTAACACCGAGAACACGGATAAATGAAGCAGTGAGAGGGTTGGAGAAAATTTTGACTCCCAATTTTCACCGGGGAGAAAGTTTTGACTTACAATTTTGCCACTGCCCTCACAGAAACCAAAACCCTCAATTTATCCACACTTACAACCAAATTATAACTGGTCTCTTCATTTCAAAATTGTGAGTTAAAACAAGAACCTGCACACTTGCAACCGATCTACAGCATTCCCTCAAATTCCACGGTCACGGAAAAAATATATATTCAGCCGCTCCAGAAATGTGGGGTAGGAATTGTTCAGAATTTGTGACTTCGGGGAATACTTTCGTTTTAACTCTAAACCGAGCTTCAGCTTTGAAAGTAGAAGGTAACGAACAAAATTTCCTGTTACCTCAGAATATAGTTGAAAACACAAAAGGGTCGGTTTAGAGTCAAAACTCCACCGCGACAAAATATAGTTGCAACGATGCTTGTTTTGACTCACAATTTTCATTCGTTTACCCAATTATCAGCATCCCTCTTGCTTCTTCACTTCCAACTGCACTACAAATGGTTTCCCAACCTAAAAATTGTGAGTTAAAACAAGAACCTTTAGGAAGCTAAACCATATAAACCCTCTCAACCCTCTCAACCTTTTTTAAATTCATTTTTCATTCCAAATGCGAGTTATCCAGCCGTTCTTTGAAGAGATAAAGGACAGGCGAAAAACGGGAAATATACCTTTTAGCGGTGTCAAGGACTTTTTTAGCGTTTTTATAATCGTTTCTTTTCAAATACAGGCGAATCAGTTCCTCATAAACAGCATTGATATAGGGATTTATTTCCTGAGCTCTTTGTAAAAGTTCAATAGCACGGTCGTTCATTCCGATATTTACAGCTGCATTGGCATAAGCCATAAGATGGTCGGGGTTGGTTATTTCTCCTAAGGATTCATATTCTACAAAGCAGTGGTATGACTTCAGCCAGATACCCTTTTTTCCGTAAACCAATGCGGAAAGGAGCAACAACTGTCTATGTTTACCAAACTTATTTTCAGCAGTTAAAATGATTTCATAAGCGCGGTCGTAGTTTTGGATGCGGACATATTGTTCAATCAAAAGAAAATATATAAAAGGATTGTCATCCATCACCTTCAAAATTTTATGAATTATATCAATACTTTCCTGGTATGAACCCAAAAAAGCATAAGACAAGGCAATATTATAAAGGATTTCCGGAGGTGGGTCAGGAATCCGATTATAATAGCTATTAGCAATTCTATATTCTCCTAAGGAAAAATAGCAAGTACCAATCAAAAATAGCAACTGGGGATTATCTGGAAGCAGGGAAATTGCTTTTTGATAATAGCTGAGGGCTCTTTCATAGAGTTGGCGTTCCAAATAAATATCACCAAGGTTAACAAGGAGGGAAAGATTATCGGGTTCTTCTTTCAATGCTTCCTGAAGGATATAGACGGCTTGCAGCCAGTTTGTTTTTACCAGGGCACTAGCCCTTTGAATAAGATTATTTATTTCATTTAGGTTCATAATTTACTTTAGCTCTTTCATCAGTTCTTTAATGGCACGAATGAGTTGAGGGTCGCGTTCTGCAATAATATCTTCGGGTAAATTTTCTACTACTATATCGGGCTTAACACCTGTTCCTTCCATATTTGTGCCATCCAGTTTATACCATCCGGTTCCTGGCATTCGCATAGAAGAACCATCCTGGAGATAGTAATGCCATGTGCCAATAACTGCTCCGCTGGAAGGAGTTCCGACTACTTTTCCCAATTTCAATTCCTGATACACAGTAGGGAAAATTTCTCCGTCGCTGAAGGAATCCTCATTAACTAATACAATGCTTGGTTTATCCCAAATATTATGTGGTTCGTAACACATAACACGACTGTATCTACGGCTTGTTGTGTAGGCATATTTCTTTTTCTGGAGCAGGGTAATAAGTTTGTCGTGAATATGTCCGCCATAGTTTCCACGCACATCAATTACCAGTGCATCTTTATCAAAATTATCAACTACAAAATCACGGTAGAATTTTTGCCAATCATTTTCTCCCATAGCGGGAATATGGATATATCCCAGTTTTCCGTTGGAGAGTTCATCCACCAGTTTTTTGTTCTTAGCTATCTGATAATCATATTTCAATTCAGACATTTGGGAATAGCTTAAGCCCGTAATTACGGCTTCGGTAATATTTCCTTCCTGTAGGATAGTCAGTTTTATCTTTTTCCCAATTTTTCCTGCTAGCAATGAATCTAAAGAAGTATGTGCAGTAATTTTAACTTCATCAATATGAGTTAAGATACAGCCATCTTGAAGATGATAGAAGCTGCTCAAACGGGAGGTTGGATAAATTCTCTCCAAGCGTATCCCTTCTGCCAAAATATCCTTATAATCAAAATCGGCTCCGAGCCAGGCAACAGGATTGGTAAAGGGTTTATATTCTTCCCTGGGGTAAAAACCGGTATGGGAAGCGTTTACATCTCCAATCATTTCTTCTATAATGAAAGCCACATCATAGATATCCTTTGCTTTTTCAACATAAGGACGGTAGAGTTGAAACATTTCTTTCCAGGGAACATTATGCATATCAGGGTCATAAAAGTTATTGCCAAAAGCGCACCATACCTCTTCAAACACCCGCAGATTTAAAAGTGCCTTATCATACTTGTAATCGTATTTAATTTTTATATCTTTTCGGGCTGAAGTATCCAGATTGTAGGACTTCAGTTCTTGATTAATAAGGTAATAAACTGTATTATTAACTTTATTGTAATAACCTGCATTTCTACCGAAATTAAACACTTCTTTCTGATTTTTTCCGTAGATATTGGCTTTTTTGAGGATGGAATTCTTTTCCTGCTGTCTGTTATTTTCAATATAATAGAAAGTGCTGTCACTTATTATATCCAATACGAAATTGTAGTTATCTTTTGCAGTGATAACAGGATAAAAGCGTTTTTCCAGTCCTTCCCAGACGATTTCCAAAGGTTTGGGTTTTTCTTCTTTTTTCTCTTTCCAAGTGCTTTCAATTTCCTGAATGCCATTTTCCTCATTTTGCCTTTCTTCATTAGTACTATCGGCTTTACTCTTTTCCGGATGCAGGATTTCATCCCAAGGGTCTGTATCCAATTCAAATTCATCTCTGGGAACCAAATCTAAGCGGTAGATATCATTATTGCGGGTTAAGAGGATGGACTTATTATCGGAAGTCCAGAAAATATTTTGCCACCAACCGTTATCAGCCAAAAGGCGTTTACTGGAATCTGCCTGAACATCATACAGATATAATTCTTTCACATAATTATCTTCGCGTAAAGTTCCGTACACTGCATATCTACCGTCTTCAGTGAAAGCAAAATTGGTTGTAACAGCCCAGGGTGTATTAACTGGACGGATATTAACAAAACCCGAATCGGCAATAGCAATTTTTTGATGTCTGTAATAATCATCATATTTGAAATACCAGCGTCCGTTTTTATCTTTATAAAGCTCTGTAACGCATAAACTATCAGCTCCAAACCAATCCACAGGAGAAAGAGTGATAACCGAATCTGCTGTTGCCGTAAAAAGTTTCACAATTCCATTATCCAGCTTGCTTATTACCATCTGTCTTTTATCTAAAAATTGCAGACCGAATATTGAACCGTGGTCAAAACTAATCTGTTTTGCCTCTCCACCTTTAACTGGAGCAAAAAAACTATCATAATTATGGGTAAAACCAACCAATAATTCATCCGTAGAGATAGTATAATCGTCAATAGTTGTATTTTCATAACTGCGGACAATATTTTCCTGCCATTCGTCTTCGCAAAGGTCTATGAACAATGGACTTACTTTCTCTCCCGTTTTGAGAGTAGGATCGTATTTGTAAATAGTATTAAAATATTCAAAAACCAGCCGGTCATTATTTCTTGCCAAACTGATTCTGCGAGCACTAAAGGGTTTTAGATTGGTAATTTTTTCGGGTTTGCGAAAAGATAGTTTATTCACCTTGTTGATCTGAAAACAATTACCATCGGAAGCACAATAATATAATGCTCCTGTCTGCGAAAAACGGGGATACAATTCCGAAAGTTCCGTATTTGTAAGCTTTGTATATTTCTTCGTAGGAAGATCAATTAGCCAAAGTTCTCCGTTGCCACTACCGCGATATGCTTCTCTTCTGGAATAGCCACCTTTTTGAAATACGATTTGTTTGTTGTCTGGACTTAAAGTAGCAAAGGAACTGCCAATTTCAGCAAGCAGAATAGGACGGGAACCATCAATAGGAACTTTATAGAAAGATAAACCCCAACGCGGAGAATATTTGGTACATAAAAGATTTTGGGAATCGCTAAACCATTCTGAAATTCTGAATGACTCATAATTTACGGCTTTTGCCTCTCCTCCTGTAGCTGGCATTATATAAATCAAATTCTGCCCTGAGCGGTCAGAAGAAAAGGCAAGCATTTTACCATCAGGACTAAATTGGGGATTCCATTCATAAGAAGTTGTGTTGGTTATTCTACGAGGAATTCCTCCTGTAAAAGGAACAAGCCATAGGTCATTACTATATACATAACACACTATTTCTCCATCTGGAGATATGGCGGGTTCACTCGTAAAATATGCCTCCTGTGCTACCAGAGGACAAGCGCAAATCAGTATGCACAATAGCTCCAAGATTTTTTTGCTGTTAACACTAATCATTTTCCTTAGTCCTTTTCCTCAAATTCAAGACCTTTTTCCTGTCTGTTAACTTCATAACTGTGTTTTAAGATGCGAAATACAACAGGTGGTCTGATTACATCCTGCACTTTTATTGTTTTCGGTTTTTGTTTTTCGCTTTTCAGAATTTGATTTAGTTTCTCGTCCAAAGCTCTTTCATATTTTTCAATGCGGTTTTCCAATTCTGCAATTGTGGTAGCATTTAATTCTTTATCTTCTTTCAGGTGAATAAGTTCCCTGGTTAAAAGCAATAGCAGATTACGATAAAAGGGGCAAAGTGCTATTTCTATTTCGGTTTTTGTCCGGTCATAAGAACCGGCTTGAAAAACAGTAATTGATTCCCCTGCTTGAGTTAAGCCACCGCAGATCTCACTGCTGTTCAAGTCACCTATTATTTCTCCGTCACAAACTACGGTAGAATTCTCAATTTTATCCGTGAAATGGATGTTATTCAGGCAAAGAACATAAGAATTGAGAATACTACGGCATTCCAGGTTTCCCCAAACGATAATTCCTTTCCTGTTTGAGGAAATTATATCCCCTGCTATAAACATATTCTTAGCACAGTTAATAGTTGAGAATTGAATATCGCCCTGAACGCTTATATCTGCTTCACAATGAATATCGGCATAAGTTATGCTTCCTTCAATAATCAAATTGATAGGGCATTTAACTTTTGTCTCCGGTGGGATTTCATTTCCGTTTAACAATACCCTATCCACCAGGCAGATACAGCCATTTTCATCCAGATAAGGAAAGCCGTCTACAAGAGCGGAAAATTGTTTGTTTTGGACATTATAAGCTATATTATCACCTGCTAGAGCTTTTGCTTGTTCCGTATCTACCGAATTAGCATCAAGCAAGTTTCCGAAAATATCATAGATACTGCCACCTTGTGCAAAAATATTACTGGAATATTCTGCTACAACATCTCCTGAACGAAAAACCTTCAATTTCTCCAAAGTGCTAATATTTATTCCGTTTTCGGGACGGGAAAGCAAATCAGGATTAAAGTTATAGCGTAACATACTAGTAACTTCTTTTTTATTGCACATTGCAATAGGAAAGGGAACTTCAAATTCCTTTTCCAGTGAATGTTTGCATATATAATCAATCGCTTCGTCAAATCCGCTTTTAATGCCTGCTTCTTCAATAAGGGCAAGAATTTCGTTTTCATCTATAAGAAAGTCCGTTTTTTTGATTGTTAGCCAAGCAGATAGAGGTTCCTCGCGGATTTCCAAAATCAGATTTCCTTCTTTATTAACATAAGTTTTAGCCATAAAGGATACCCACAATATTTATTTGACGGTTATTGGTTTTTTCCCGACGATAGGAATGATAATTGGAACTTTCAAAAGTGCAATCATTAACATTTTCAATATTGATTTCCGGAATTCCTTCTTTAATAAGTTGAGCATTGAGAATTTTCCTGAGGTTAAGATGCCTGTTTTGCGTTAAATCCGGTTCCAATCCCATTTTTCGGAGAGCTCTATTAAAGTTATCAAAGAGCTCCTGGCTTACTTCATAATGTTTATGACAAATACCGGCACCTACTATGGCTATGATATCGGTCAACTGGCAATAAAAATGACTTTTCATCTTTCTTATTGCTTCTCCAACTATATTTTTCTGTGTCCCTTCTCTACCGCAATGAAGACCTGCAACTACATTTCTGCGACTATCCATTAATAAAATTGGATAGCAATCGGCAGTCCGAATAAGTAAATATTGATAGGGTATATTGGTAATTAAACCATCTGCTAAAGGAATTTGGGGCTTATTACCGATGCCTGCTCCACAATCAATTTCCCGACAAATGTGCACTTCTTTGGAATGTGTTTGTTCAGCAACAACTAAACGCGAAACGGGAATTTTTATTCCTTCCAACATAAAATCCTTTTGAAGGTGCATCAAAGTGCGGTAGTCAGGTTCTCTTTTCCCCAAATAATAGAACAATTTCATCGCGTTGAAATTCCCGTTACTAAAGCTCTTTGCCTGTAAACATCCGTATTATCGCTAATAATTAACATTCTTAAGACACCTCGCAAAAATTTCGGAACTATCCTCAAGCCGTTTAATGACCACAATAATAATACCAAACCACACACAATCAAAGTGAAGCGAGCTCCAATTCTGCTGGATAAAGTTCCCATTAGCAAACTTCCTAATGGAGACATACTCACTGAAGCCATTGTATAAAGAGAAATAACTCTTCCTCGCATTTCCAGAGAAGAAATACTTTGAATTAAAGTATTCGTAGTAGCCATTGTCATCATTCCCGCTAAACCTAAAAACACCATAAAGAACATACTAAGCGGAATTGACCCGGAAAGCGAAAACAATATACAAGCAATACTGAAAGTTAAACATAAATAAACTAAACGACTTGGCATTCCCCGAATATTTTTGCGCGAAGCCAAAAAGAAGGAACCACATAATGCTCCTACACCTATTGAAGACATTAGCAAACCCTGCGTTGCCGAAGTGCCGTGTAAAATATCCTTGGCAAAAATTGGCATCAAAGTGGAAAAAGACATCCCGAAAACAGTGAAAACAGCAAGGTTACTAAGCAAAAAGCGAATAGGCATATTCTCCCAGGAATACTTCCATCCCGAAAATATTTTCTTCAGCGTCGGTTCTTTCTGAGGAGGAACAGGAGGATAGCTTATCTTTATGAAACACAATGAAATAATAACAGGTATATAAGAAATTGCATTAATAGCAAAACATACTCCCTCACTGAACATCATTATTAAAAAACCTCCAATAGCAGGTCCAATCAAACGCGCTCCATTAAACATAGCGGAATTGGTTGCTATAGCATTAGGCAATAATGTTCTGGAAGAAACAAGGTCCATTACAAAGTTCTGACGAATAGGAGCATCCACAGCATCAATAATTCCTTGAATAAAAGATAAAATCAAAATTGGATACCAAACCTGCTTATTGATTACTCTGGTTAAAACCAATAATGCCAAAATACCTGTTTGCAGGCAAAAAGCAATTTGCGTATGAATCATTGTCCGATGACGGTTTAAACGGTCTGCCCAAGCACCTACAAAGGGACTTACAAAAACCGAAGGAATCATTGAGAGAAAACTCACTAAGCCAAGTAAAAAAGCAGAACCGGTTAAGCGATAAACGAACCAGCCCATAGTAGTTCGCTGTATCCAAGTTCCGATTAAAGAAATTCCCTGCCCTATAAAAAAAATGCGGTAGTTGCGGATAGTTAAAGAGACAAAAATTTCTTTTATTTTATTGATTACCATCGCTATAGGATAAATCGGGAAAGGTCCTCACTTTCAATTACGGGACTAAGGTGCTCGGTTACCATTTTTTTCGTGATTTTAACGCTTTTTAGTGTCTCGGAAGGCATTTCAAACAGAAAATCATCCAATAGTTTATTCATCACTGTATGCAAACGCCGAGCTCCAATATCTTCCATTTTTTCATTGGCTAAAGCAGCAAAACGGGCAATTTCCCGAATCGCTTCCGGCATAAATTTCAGTTCTACTCCTTCACTCCGGAAAATTGCCTGATACTGTTTAGTTAAAGAATTTTCCGGTTCTGTTAAAATGCGTTCAAAATCCTTCTGTGTTAAACTATTCAATTCCACCCGGATAGGAAACCTGCCTTGCAATTCCGGAATGAGGTCTGATGGTTTTGCCGTGTTAAAAGCGCCTGCTGCAATAAACAAGATATGCGAAGTATCAATCATTCCATATTTAGTAGGAACTTTACTGCCTTCAACAATAGGAAGCAGGTCTCTTTGGACGCCACTACGCGAAACATCAATACCTACCTGTTTATCAGTATTGGCTATTTTATCAATTTCATCAATGAAAATAATACCGTTTTCTTCCACTGCTATCTTAGCTGTTTCAACAAGTTTGTCTTTACTTATCAGACGGTTAATTTCGTTTTCTACATTGCGTTTCCAAGCAGTATGCACAGTGGTTTTGATTTTCCTGGGTGTTCCTTTCCCTTGAAAAATATTGGAAAACATTTCGCTGAGGTCAAAATCCAGTAATTCCAGTCCCGGTCCCGGAAAAATCTCAAAACTGGGAAGGTTATCCGTTTCAGGTTCAACTTCAATTTCCTTTTCATCCAAACTACCGGAAAGCAGTTTTTTGCGCATTTTTTCCCGACTGCGTAAATAGCGTTCATATTCAGGTGTATCGGTGTTATTGGCATTTTGCTTCATCTTTTTACTACGAGGAAGCAATATATCTAAAATCATTTCCGTAGCATTCTTTTCCGCTTCGGGACGCACCTCTTCAATCATTGCTTCGCGCACTTGGCTAACCGCATAGTTCATCAGTTCACGCACCATTGATTCTACATCGCGTCCTACATAACCTACTTCAGTAAATTTGGATGCCTCCACTTTGATGAAGGGAGCATTTGTTAAACGGGAAATTCTTCTGGCAATTTCTGTCTTACCAATACCGGTAGGTCCTATCAGGATGATATTATTAGGCATAATTTCACCCTTGATGTCACCGGAAATTTGCTGACGCCGCCACCGATTGCGTAAAGCGATTGCTACACAGCGTTTTGCCTGGTCTTGACCAATAATATATTTATCCAGTTCCTCAACAATCCGTTTAGGAGTTAAATATTCATTAATTAACAATTTATATTTCCTCTACAATATAGTTATTATTAGTATAAATGCATATTCCTGAAGCAATATTCAGTGCTTCTACGGCAATTTCGCTTGCTCCGAGTTTGGTTTTATGTGCTAAAGCGCGAGCTGCTGCCAAAGCATAATTTCCGCCACTGCCAATGGCTATAATATTATCATCGGGCTCTAAAACATCGCCTGCTCCGTTTATAAGCAGAATGGAATCTTTATCACCCGCAATAAGCATTGCTTCCAGGCGTCTCAAGATTCTATCCTGACGCCAGTCCTTAGCCAGGTCAATAGCTGCTTTTTTCAAATTACCCTTATTGGTTTTCAGTTTTTCTTCAAATCTTTCCAGTAAACTGAAAGCATCAGCAGTAGCACCAGCAAAGCCAACAATTACCTTTCCCTCATAAATTTTGCGTATTTTCTGAGCTTTACCTTTTACAATAGCATCGCCCATAGTTACTTGTCCATCACCGCAAATTGCTGTTTTGCCATTGCGGTGAATACCTATTATAGTAGTACCGTGCATTGTCATTTATGCTGTTTCCTCAGATTTATTATCCTTGTTTTCTGTTTGTTCAACGGTTTCCGTAGTTTCAGCGGTTTCCGTGGTTTCGGTTGGTTGGGAAGTTGTTTTTTCACTGTGTTCAAAGCGTAGTTCCAGGGCTTTTTTATATTTTTCCTCTACCAATTCTCGTTCTTCTTCACGGCAATTTTCCAAAATTAAATTAAAAATTTCATCAGTGCCCAAGGTTTCCTTTTCCTGCAGTTCTTTAGCCATAATATCCATCAATTCCCGGTGCTCGTTCAAAAGAGAAATTGCCTGCGAATAAGCATTACTAATAATATCCCGTATTTCTCTGTCAACCAGTTGGGAGGTCTCTTCACTGAAAATATCGTGAGAAACGAGTTCTTTACCCAAGAATATTTCTCCCTGCTCCTTGCCAATGGTTATAGGACCTATCTTATCACTCATACCCCAGGAACAAACCATTTTTTTAGCTATATCGGTACAGCGTTCCAAATCGTTACCTGCTCCGGTAGTATATTCTTGAAAAACAACTTCTTCGGCTGCTCTTCCTCCTAAAAGTGTTACCAGCATTTGCAGTAAATAACTTTTGGAATAGTTGGTTTTATCGGTCATCAGATAATGCGTTGCACCACCTGTAAAACCCCTGGGAATAATAGAGACCTTATGCACGGGCTCAACCTTATCCAGATACACGGATGTAAGCACATGGCCTATTTCGTGATAAGCAGTAAGCCGTTTATCTTCTTCAGGAATAACTCTGCTCTTCTTTTCTTTTCCCAAAAGGAGCTTATCTTTCGCTTGTTCAAAGTCCTCCATCTGGATTTGGGTTTTGTTTTTACTGGCTGCAATCAGAGCTGCTTCATTTACCAAATTAGCTAAATCTGCACCACTAAAACCGGGAGTTCCTCTGGCTATCAATTCCAGATGGACATCGTTTGCCAGAGGGACTTTAGCCGTATGCACCTTCAAAATTTCCGTTCTACCTTTAATATCGGGTAAATCAACTACCACTCTTCTGTCAAACCTTCCCGGACGCAATAATGCCGGGTCAAGAATATCGGGACGGTTTGTAGCTGCAATAATGATTACCGCTTCGTTCGGTTCAAAACCATCCATTTCTACCAAGAGCTGATTTAAGGTTTGTTCGCGTTCATCGTGTCCACCACCCAAGCCGCTTCCCCGATGCCTGCCAACTGCATCAATTTCATCAATAAAAGTAATACAGGGTGCATTTTTCTTAGCTTGGTCAAAAAGATCACGCACTCTGGCTGCTCCAACGCCAACAAACATTTCCACAAAGTCCGAACCGCTGATAGAAAAGAAAGGAACTCCTGCTTCTCCGGAAACAGCTTTAGCAAGCAGGGTTTTGCCTGTTCCAGGTTGCCCTACAAGTAAAACTCCACGCGGTATTCTGCCACCTAAGCGTTGAAACTTTTTCGGGTCTTTCAAAAATTCCACTATTTCCTGCAGTTCCTCTTTTGCTTCATCTACTCCGGCTACATCTTTGAAAGTGATTCCCGTTTTACTGGCTTCGTATAAGCGGGCTTTGCTTTTTCCAAAACTGAATGCTTTGGCATTTTGAGCATTCATTCCCCTGATGAAAAACACCCAGAAGATAATCAGCAAAAGAAATGGCAAAAGATAAGATATAACTCCAGCCCAACGAGAGGGTTTTGTAGCGCTAACCTTAATTCCCAAGGCAACAAGTGAATCCACCAGTTGAGGATTTTCATAAGGCATAGTAGTAGAGTATTTCTTATTCGCTATATCGGTATAAAAGATGTCCTTCTCCGCAAATTGCACCTGTGTTATCTGACCATTAGCAACCCGCGTCATAAAATTGCTGTAACTCTCTTTGGTAACGGCAGTTCCACTGCTGTTGTAGGTATGAAATATAATCACTATCAAAAGAATTAACATTATAATTAAAGGCAGCGAGAAAGGCGATTTCTTAGGAGGAGCATTTTTCGGGCTTTGAGGATTGCGTAAATTGGGATTGGGATTGGGTTTATCCTTTCTGTTAAGGGTTCTTTTTTTCACGATTATCATTCTGATGATACTGATTACCGATATTATCAACAGTGCCAAAATAAACCAGTTCATCAGCGTGGAAAATTGCATAATCGCTTTTCCCGCTTCCGGAATTGTTTGCTGTGGAGTAATTAAGGTATCTGCGGGAATAGCATTAAGAGCACTGAATGTTATCAGGCATAAGGAAATAAGTATGTATTTTAGCATTTATAAAGCTCTTCTTTCAAAATTCCGATAAAGGGTAGGTTACGGTATTTTTCTGCAAAGTCAAGTCCATAACCGACCACAAATTCATTTTTAATGGAATAACCGATATAATCAAAGGTCACATCCGTCTTATGTGCTTCCGGCTTGTCCAAAAGCACACAGGTCTTCAAGCTGGAAGGTTTATGCTGCCAAATATAATCCTTGATATATGCCAAAGAAAGACCGGTATCCACAATATCTTCAACTACAATCACATCCCTGCCAGTAATGTCAATATCTATATCCTTCCGAATTTTTACCACTCCACTGCTGCTGGTTTTAGTTCCATAACTGGAAATAGCCAGAAAATCCACTTCCACAGGGATAGTTATACTGCGCACCAAATCAGCTAAAAAGATGAAACCACCTTTTAAAATACCTATCATCACAGGTGTGCTGTTTTTATAGCTATTAGAAATTTCCAAGCCCAGTTCGCGAATACGGGTTTGAATTTGGTATTCGTCAAAAAGAACAGCGGAAATATCACAATTCATCTGATTCATTGTTTCCTCTTTTCTTTTTCAAGATTGCTTTTCGGGATTTTACTGAAATATTCGTTGCCGTTATTTGCAAATAGCGGGTTGTGCTTTCATCATAGCGAACCCGATTATCCAAACGGTATCCCACAATCCAAAATAACTTTTCCCCGTCGTCAAAAACGGGAATTAAATCCCTTTCATATTTAGGCACTTTTTCGTCAATAAAAAACTCTTTCAGCCGTTTTAACTGTGTCATTCCGAAGGGAACAAACTGGTCACCCGGTTGGCGAAAACGAATAATAAAAGGAATATTTATTTTATCCGCATCCAGAATAACCCGGCTTTCCAATTCATCCCCTGTTTGCTCTTTGGGCAACACACGTAAGTATTTAAAATTAAAACGATAATTTCCATAAACTGCCATAGTGCGGTCGGCATCAATAACCAATGGTTCAGTTTCTTTTACTTCTTTTTCCGTTTCTATTTGCACTATAACTTCATCATATTGTTTGATAACGGTTATTTTATGAGGCAAGTTCAGACATTTGCTGCCTTTCCCATTCAATATATTTTCAATTGCCTGAAAGTGAACCGCAAAAAAATCGTTTTCACTTCCGCAAACATACTGAAAAGCACTGCGAAACAAATAATACCTTTCAATTGGGCTTAGTTTCAATAAAGGGGTAAGTTCAAAAACAACTTTTCCCGGTTGAATGTCTATACATATATGTCGGAATTGAGTTTTACTCCTTTGCTTAAAAATTGTCTCTGCCTGTGAAAAAAGTTCCGCTAAAAAAAAGAGATGCGATTTTAATGCTGGATTGAATTCCTTTTCTAATTGGGGCATAATCTCATTACGTAAAAGATTTCTCCGAAATTTTGTCTCCAGATTACTGGAATCCGTTCGCCAGGAAATTCCCGCCTGCTTAAGAACCTCTTCCAATTCCTTTCTGCTGAAACATAATAGCGGATGGACAACTTTTCCTGTTATTCCTTTAATTCCTGCCATTCCACTTATTCCTGCTCCTCGTAAAAAATTTAGCATCACTGTTTCTGCTTGGTCTTCTTTTTGATGTGCCAACAGGATTTTATCAAAATTATAACTCTCTAAAATTTTATTAAAAACCTCAAAGCGCAATTTTCTTGCCTGATTTTCCAGATTACCCGTTTCAGGAACTACTATCTTCCGAATAATTACCGGGATATTTAAATCTTGACAAAGCTGTTTCACAAAGTCCTCATCTGCATCACTTTCCGCACCCCGAATTTGGTGATTGATATGAATAACTAATAAAGTTAAATTCAGCGGAACTCTAAGTCGTGAAAAAAGATAGAGCATAGCATTGGAGTCCGCACCTCCGGAACATCCCAGTAAAAGCTTATCTCCATTATGAATAAGCTCATTCTCTTTGATGTTTTTTTCCAGCCGTTTTAATGCTTCGGCAATCGTCATTACTTATTTTTTTCTCCCCTCATTTATCTGTTTTACTACCTTTTTTAATCTTGCTTTCAATGTCAACTGCTTTTTTTTAACCCGGATTTTCTCTTTGTAAAAAATATTTCGGTGCTCTCAGTGTTCTCGGTGTCTTCAGTGTTCTCGGTGTAAAATAAAGTGAATTGTAAGTATTTTCTCGGTGTTCTCGGTGGCTAAAAAAACGAAAAAGCAGCCGTCACAATTCCGTGCCCATCAAAAAAAAATATTTTTCTTGACAGAAACCGATTTTTGATTATGGTATTTAAATATTGATTATAACGAGGTGCAAGAGGATGAGTAACAAAAAGGTTATCTTCATAGATAATCAGAAAGTTATCTTAAATAAGAGGAGAAATATCTATTCTTATTGGCATTTTTTATACACTTCAATTTGGTTTCAACTTAAAAAAAAGGAGTATTTATTATGAAACGCAAAATTTTCTTCACAATAGGAGTCATTATGCTTCTGTTTTTCTTTACTGCCTGTGATAAAGATGAGGATTATAAACCCCCTGTCAATACGGATATCACAGTTGCCCTGAATAATTACTGGCAGTATCAAACAGACCTTACTTCCCTTATGGAAGCGCATGATGGCACAATGAACGATATTCAAAGTGCTATTCTTAACTTGGGTAGCAAGAAAAATCGTGATGCTTTTACCGATATTGATGTTATGGTAGAAGATTATGTTAGCCAAACTAATGCTATAGCCGGTAAATTTGAAGTTCTGGTGCAAGCGGAAAATGCTATTGTCCCTTATGGCGAAAGTAAGGGCTTACTCAGCGGTATTGCCAAAGGTGTTTATAACAAAGCAAAAGATGCTGTAGTATCCGGTGGAAGGATGGTAAATTCGGGATGGAATGTTTTAAGCGGAAAGAAAAGTATCCGTCAGGTATTAAATGACCCTAATTCCGGAATTCCATTAATTTCGGGTTGGGCAGAAACAGTCCAGAAGCGAAATAGTGCTCGGGATGCTAAAATTCGGGATATGATTGAACACTGGAATCCTGTAACTTCTCCTGAAGATTGTAATCATACTATTCCTTACGATGATTTGGCTGGTGCCACTCCTCAAGAAAAAGCTAACACCTATTTGAATATGAGTGATGAAGACCCTGTAAAAATGAGAATGCGGAGAGATGTTATGCTTTGGAGCGATGATGAACGGGAAGCCACTGCCCAAACAGCCAAAGAACTTGGCGAAACAGGTGTAAAAGCTGTTGGGGATGCTTACGGAGGTAATGTTGGAGAATGGACAAATGAAGTAGTCAATCAAATGATGGAAGAAGATCAAACAACCGCTGATTGCGGAACTACGAATATTGATTTTCCCGTTACGGGTGGAAAAACACTGATTATAGCCAAAGCTAATATGCCCGAGGACAATCCTCGGATTGTGGTTGTTATGAATGCACCCCAAAATCTGGAACAACAATTACCCCAAGGAGAATATCATATAATTGCTATTGCTGAGGGCTATATTCGGGGTGTTTATGAATATCTGCAGATTTTTAGGAATCAGGTTACACCGGTTGTAGCTGAATTGCTGAAACTTGCGGAAAACCCTATTATTATTGAAAATTTAACAGTTGATGAAGGTTGTATAACGGTAAATCAACCGGTTCATTCCCATCTAACTTGCGTAAGCACTATTGGACAGGTGCTTTCCTTTGGATGGACAGTTTCCGGAGGTTCTTATACGGGGTTTAGTGCTAATGGAACCGAACTGACTTTTACTCCAACTGAAGAAAAAGAATATACTGTAACTGTTGATGTTTCAGATGGCCTCAATAATCATAAAATAAGAAGTATCTCCCTTGCTGCCTTAGGCGGAATGTTAGCTATTGATGATTGGGAAATTACGGATGAGGATTTTATGGATAATAAGCTGAATCCAGGTGAACAACTTACTGTTAAGCTATTTGTAAGCAATACGGGAACAACTAATCTGACCGGTTTTCATAATGTTCCCTCTGGAACAGGTTTTACTTCTTTATTTAATTCTACAACAGCCACTATCGCTGCCGGAACAACTATAACCGTTTATGTTCCTATAAGGATCAATAGTGAAATTAGTGTTGATGAAATTAATCTGCAGTATCTCTTTACCACTCAGAATCAAAATAATAACACCGTCCTGATTAGCGATTCAGTTGAACTTCCGATAGATTTTTATGTGACTATAGATGAAATTAGCGAAGTAGTTACCGACCGTATCATTATTATAACTGGGAAAATAGCTAATCCCAGCTTAAATTCCGCTCTCCTGATACTGGATAATGATAGTGAACATTCCTTTGAATTGAATTTGGATAACGGAAATTTTTCCCAAGCAGTTGTTCTGAATGGTTCAACCGAAGAAGTTCAACATACTGTATATGTAGTAGCAGTTTCAGGAGGGCTAACCGCTGATGATACAATGAATTTTACTTCTCTGGTGCCCCTAATGGCTTTGCATTGTACTCTCACCTGGGATACTAATGGAACGGATGTGGATTTCTGGATTACCGATCCCAACGGCGAAAAATGCTATTATGCTCATCGCCAGACGGCAAGTGGTTTAGCTCTTGATGTTGATGATACAAATGGCTATGGTCCTGAAAATATAACGACGGAAAGTGTAATTCCTGGTGACTACCTGGTGCAGGTTCATTATTACAGTGACCACGATAATGAAAATGCTATCGGCACCAATTGCGTTGTTGTTATCCGTCAATCAGGACTTACACCTGTGAATTATTATGGCTATTTATCCGATTCCGGAGATTTATGGACAGTAACTACTCTGCATTACGACAGTGTAAAGGGTTGGAGCATTAAACCGAATAGCAACTATTGTAAAATTAACCCTAATACTATGCCGAAAAAATAGTTAGAATGAAAAATTGAGAATGTAAAATGTAAAATTAATTTGACTGGGTAATCGGGTAGATTTACGGTTTATAAGGTTGATTTTCTTTAGAAGCCCGAAGGGGACATAATGATAGCGATGGCGGTGTAAGCCCCTCGTAAAATTTGCGAAGTACCCCTGGGATGTTTTGGCTTACAATTTTCACCTGCCTTCAATGAATACACAACCCTCTAATTATTACACTTACAACCGAACTTTTACAGGTTTAGAATTCAAAAATTGTGAGCTAAAACAAAACAAAGAACTGAGAAACAAAGCGTTGGAATTTACACCAACCTTTGCGACACAACTTTCACTTTTTCCTTGACCTAAATTTAGCAAATATTTATCTGGAAATAGCAATGGAAGATATGAAATATTTAGAAATAAAGGCTTTTTATCTAATTGATCAACCTATTGGAATGATAGCTGATTTGTCTTCCGCAATTAGAGGTTTGTGGGGGAGAGGTTTACATAAAATATACTGTTATCAGAAGCAATTGGAATGCAGTTCCTGCCCTTTGGATAATTGCACATATTATGTTCTATTTGAGAAACAGCTTTCATCTTCCGATCAATATCATCCCTACATAATTCAATCCAGAGTTGTAAATCCTTTTCTAATTGAAGCCAAGTTTAAATTTTTCGGCTGGGTTTGTGATCATTTGGAAAAGCTTATTTATTCCATTATTAATACCAATAATATGCTTCTAAAGAGGGAAGGTAATTCATACAGATTAACCCTGCAGAAAATTGAGGATATGAATTCTAACCAAATTTTTAGTGCAGATAGTGAAATGATTACTCGTCCTAAGCTAAAAATGCTTTCTTTCCGACCTGAGGAAGTTTCCTTATTGGAGATTACCTTCACTACTCCTTTACGCCAAAAACATCAAGGCAAGTTGATGAGTGAATTTATTTGGGAACCCTTTGCCAAGAGTTTAATCAATAGAATTCGTTTCCTAAATGAACATTTCAACAGCAATGAACTGAATATTCCAGAACAGATTAATATAGACGGAACCACCACAAAAGAAGAAAATACCTATTGGAGCGAAAAAATTAGGGTTTCCTTCCGACAGGAAAGTAAAATGAGCATTGGTGGATTGTTGGGCAATGTTGTTTTAGCAAATGTTTCTCCCGAAATGATAGGTATGTTGAAATTAGGCAGATACTTACACACTGGTAAACAATGCACTTTTGGTAATGGCGAATTTGCCTTGCGCAACTTATCCCAAAATCAGTCGGTTACAGAAAATAAATCCACACCAAACCAAAATAAGGAAATATTTTTGTCAGATAAATCTCCACCCTAAGCATATAACTAAATAGGAATACAAGATTCCTAAAAAATACTTCATTAGGAGTTAAAGATGAAATATGTAATAATTAAAATCGTCCTTATCGTTGCAAGCGCTATTGCAACTATGGGCAAAACATTTCTTGAAACAACCCAAAAAGTTGAAGAATAAGGGGTGATTATGAATTTATCAATTCATCATATCGTCTTCGCTGCTCTGATGCATGATATAGGAAAAGTAATTCAAAGGTCAGGAGCTTCCGATGTCCCTAAATATTTAAAAAAATGTAGGGAAGATCCTAAGTATGGTTACCTTACCTATAAACATGCAATGTGGACTGCGGATTTTCTGGATAGGCATCCGCTTAATTTACCAGAAAAGAATTGGAAATCAATTGTAGAATTAGCCGGCTCTCATCACTGCAAGGATTCCTGGGAATTGCATAACTATGATCACTATTTAGATATGATTATGCAAGCGGATAATATTTCTTCCAGTTGGGATAGAGAAGAGCCAGAAGAATCATCTACCGACAAGCAACGCTATCTGAAAGTTCCACTCTATTCAGTTTTCAGTAAGATAAGCACGGGGGAAAATAAAACTGCAACTAACTCTAATCAATGGACATATCCCTTACAGAAGTTGACTCCGGATAATGCTTTTCCTAATGAAAGTAATGATTTAATTGACCAAAGAGCTGCTTACAAAGCTCTCTTTGATAGCTTTGAAAAGGATTATTCAACTCTATGTGAATATTATAATGAGTTAGCAAAGAAAAATATAGCCACTTTTGAGAGGGAACATTTTCCTCAATTTATTGATGCTGTAGATAGCTTGCTGAAAACCTATTTCTGGTGTGTTCCGGCAAATACGATGGAATCAACTCCCATTGGTTCTTTATATCATCATCTGCATAATAGTGCTGCCATTTCCGCTGCTTTATATGCTCAAGATGAATGTAAAGAACATAGTGAACCTCCCTTTATAATTATTGCTGCTGACTTGAATGGTATTCAGAATTACCTTTACGACCTCAATCCGGAAAATTCTTCCAAAGCCAGTAAGCTCTTACGTTCGCGTTCTTTTCAGATTCAGATGATTATGGAAATGTTGGCGGATAAAGTTATCAATGAACTTGGCTTAAGCCACTTAAGCATTATTTCCAGTCAGGGTGGAAAGTGGTTTATTCTTGCTAATAACTCTAAAGAAAATGGACAAAAATTGGAAGAAGTGAAAAGGACTGTAAACGCGGAAATGTTTACCAGATTTCTGGGCTTGGTTAGTATTAATCTTAGCTGGGAAACAAAACTGGGCTTGGCTGACCTGGGGAAAGAACATTTTATTAACACAATGAATCGGGTGTATGAGTCCTTGGAAAAAGAAAAAATGAACAGGTTTTCTGCTTATCTGCAAAAGGATAATCAGTGGCAAACCGAAAACTTCGTTATCAATCACGATAATCTTTATTCCGACCAGATATGCGATTTTTGTAAACGGCGAAATTGTGATGATAAATCAAACGAAAAATATAGAGAAATTGAAAGCCCGGAAGAAGAAAACCCCCGCGTTTGCCAACATTGCTTACAGGAAATTAACTTAGGGAGAAATCTGGCTGCGGATAAAAATAAATTATTTAAGATTTGGCAGGGTGAAGAAGATGAAAATACTTACATCCACTTTGCCGGAATGAACTTTTCTCCGGTAAAAGCAGATGAAGCGGATGAGCTTAAAGGAAAAGTGCACTATTTTTGCCTTAGTGAAGAAAACGAAAACCTCCAAATTCCCAAACGCTATCTTGCTACCCAAGTTCCCATAAAAAATGGCAAGGTTTCTACTTTTGATGAAATTGCCAAACACAATGAAGGTTTGCAAGCCAATGCTGTTATGAAAGGAGATGTAGATAACCTTGGTTATATTATAAGCCGCGGTTGGCAAAAAGATGATTCTGGAAATCCCATTTGCTCCATCACCGAATATTCAACCCTGTCCTTTATGCTGGATTATTTCTTCAGTGCCTATCTACCCGCTCTGATAAAAAAGCAATATCAGGATTCCATTTATACCATTTATTCCGGTGGAGATGATTTCTGCTTAATTGGAGCTTATGAAAAAGTAATAGCTTTCGCTTCAGAACTAAATGAAAAGTTCAATGAGTTCTGCGCTAAAAATCCGGATATTCATTTCTCTGCAGCAATTACTTTGGCTCATTCCAAAGAGCCAATAAAGTTCTCAATTAATTCTACAGAATTAAGATTGAAAGACGCAAAGGCTGAAGCAGATAAGAATTCACTTCATCTTTATGAGACAATTGTAAAATGGAATAAGTTGCCTGATCTGTTGGATTTTGCCAGTAAATTAAAAAGATGGTTAGATCAAGAAGAGCTAACTCTTCAATTCCTGTATCGCTTGCTAACCTACCATCAAATGTATCTGGAAACCCTGAATAAAGAAAATGTAAACTATCGCAACTTTTTGTATGAGTCCCTTCTAAACTACGATATCAAAAGGAATATAGAAAAAATGAAGGACAATAAACTTACAAATCCGGAAATTGTAAATAAACTTAGAAGTTTAACCGGTTTGGAAGAGGGAAACACAATGAAGTATTTAAGAATCCCTCTCTGCCATACAATTTACAAAAACCGCAAAAAAACAAGAACGATAAAAACAAAGGAGAATAACAATGTATAACAACCAACAAAATCGTAATACCCCACCCGATAGTGTAAAGAAACAATATGGACCCTTTTTTAAAGAGGACGGTTCTTTAATTCTGGACTGGGTTGGCGAAAAAGCACAAAAAATCTCACAAGAGATATCTGATGCAAGATATGGTCTTACGGCAACGGGATTAAGAAATTTCTACAATGAATTTCTTAGAATACGTAATTTACCTGCAAGTCATAGTGAAGAAAAGAAGATATTGATCAAGCTACTAATTGCTAAAGTTAATTACAAAAAATTAACTAATAAAGCACCTGATATCTTCGCTAAATTTATTACTGAATTAATTACTGAAGTCGGAGACGACTTGGGAAAATTTGAAAAATCTTGTTTAATTATGGAAGCCGTAGTAGGTTTCAATCCAAAAAAATAATATATAAGGAGAATAAAAATGTTAACGACCAATATAATAACGGGAAAGATACTACTTAAGAGTGGTTTACACATTGGTGGCAATAAGGATACTATGCAAATAGGTGGAATTGATAATCCTGTAATAAAAAATCCCTTAACTAATATGCCCTATATTCCAGGTTCTTCTTTAAAAGGGAAGATGAGATTTTTACTGGAACATTATTATGACCTTGTTCAAGGCGATGGTAAAATACCAGGATTAGAAGTTGACGGAAAAGAAAATAAAATAGCAGTAATCTTTGGACATCTTGAGCATACTGAAGATAGTACTGATACCAAACCAACCCGGATTATTTTTTCCGATTGTAATATTATTGGAGCAAGAGAGGAAGATGGTAATATTAATAGCAATATTGAATCGCTAAAAGAGAAAATGCTTTCCACTTTTGTAGAAGCAAAAACAGAAGTAGCGATTAATAGAATAACCGGCACAGCTCAGGGTGGAGCATTAAGAACCATAGAACGAGTTCCTGCAGGTGTAGTTTTTGATTTGCATATTGTGCTAAAAAATTACGAAAAAAGTGATGAAGATAATCTGGAAATAATCAAAAAGGGCTTGAAGCTTTTAGAAAATGATGCTTTGGGCGGTTCAGGTTCCAGGGGTAGTGGTAGAATAGAATTTCTTGATCTTCAGGTTGATGGAGCTTCTATAGATTTAAAATCAATTCAGCTGTAGGAGGTCGTAATGACTACCTGGAAAATATCCTGGAAACCCTTATCTTCTCTTTCCACGCCTTTGCAGAGTGATACAATCTTTGGTCATCTTTGCTGGGCTGTAAATTACCTGTGGGCAGAGAAAGATAAGAATAAACTTACGGACTTCTTAAATGCTCTTAAGAAAACTCCTTGTCTAATATTATCTTCAGCTTTTCCAGCAGGTTCTTTACCCAAACCGGTTATTCCCGTAAAGGATGAATTATTGGATGATCTAAGGAATATTTTAAAAAATGAGCTGAAAGAAATAACTGATTTGGAAATTTCTCAAGTGCTTAAGGATTTGAAAAAAGATAAGTGGATAAAAAGACAAGACCTTCAAGAAGGGAATTTTGTCTATAATATAAAAAATGATTTGAAATCTTTATCACTGATGAAAGGTAAAGAAATACTAAAAAACAGAGGAATCCGCAAAGTTTATCCTAAAAATGAAGAGGAGATAATAGAGTTTCACAATATGATAGATAGGATAACTGGCACCACTATCGGAAGCGGAGAATTATTTGCTAGTTCTACCGTATTTTATAATGACATCAGCTTTGAATCCTGGCTGGATACTGATTATTTTGGCGAATCTGAAATCAAGGAAATATTCCATTTCATTGAACAAAATGGATTTGGTAAGGACAAAAACACTGGTAAAGGAAAATTTGAAATAACAGTTGAAGAATTTCATTGGCAGGATTGTCCTCAGAATAATGCTTATCTTAATCTTTCCAATATGGTTCCCGGTTCAACAGATAGCACTATTGCATCCTATAATTCTAAAACTAAGTTTGGTAAAGTAGGAGGTGATTATGCCACTTCTAAGACCCCCTTTAAATATCCGATATATATTATTGAACCAGGAGCTGTATTTTTTGCAGAAGGCAAGGATAAAAAACCGGTAGGTTCTTTACTTAGTAATATTCATCCGACAGAAAATATTGTTCAAAATCTGTATTCTTACAGTATACCAATTATGATTAAAGGGAGCTAAAAATGAAACCGATAAAATTTCCCTTTCGTATCAGCCCCATAACTCCTTTTCATATTGGCAATGGAACGGAGTATGATCCCCTAACTCTAATTATCAAAGATAAAGTAGCTTACTTTATAAATCAAATAGAATATATTCGTTTTCTTTTAGCTAAAGATAAAAAGGCCTTGGAAAGACAGCTGGAAGGTTCTAATATAAAGCAAATACATAAATTCTTTTCTGCCGCCTTTGATCCTGAAGCCAAAGATACATATTTCTTTTCTTATCCTGTTAAAAATGATGTGTATGAAACCTATATAAAAAGGATGGATAATATTCAAAGTCAGGGATTTGTTCAGGCATTTATTCGTTCCACTTTAAATATGCAACCCTACATTCCGGGAAGTTCTATTAAAGGAGCTATTAGAACAGCTGTTCTCTCTAATTTATGTTCCGATAAAAATAAAATTCTCCAAGATAGAGATACAGATAAAGCTGATAGAAAAACTCAAGCAATATTACTGGAATATTGGAATAGAGAAAGGAATACTGCTGATATTCCTTCCGATCCCTTCAAATTTGTTAAATTTGAAGACATTCCTTGGAAGAATGAGTGGATAAGAATATTTTTAGTGGAAATTACAACTCCACCTGAAGCTGCTGGTATTCGTAAAAATCCTTTTCAAGGTGGTTATCAAACCAAAGAAAGCAAGAGGGAACCTAAAATACCTATACTTATGGAAGTTGCTCTCTCCAGAAATGAATGGGTAGTGGATTCGGAATTAACTGTTTTAGTTATGGATAAATATAATAGTGGGTTAAAGAAAATTTTGCCGTCTGGTCCTAATGATATAAAACCCTTGTTAAAAATTGTTAATGACTACTACAAAAAACAGATAGATAAAGAATCTGAATACTACAAAAGTATGAATCCCTCTGCGCAGAAAAATTATGAAACAATCAAGGGTTTATTTCAAAGTGTAAAAGATAATGAGTGTATCATCAAGCTTGGTATGGGAACAGGTCAAAATTATTGTTCCTATGCTGTAATGAATTATCAACCTAAAAGCAGAAAGATGGTCAATAATCTACCTATGGGTTGGATGAGATTAACTTTTTAATATAGAGGAGAAAAAATGAATTCTATTATCCTTTCGCCGGTTGGCACCAGTATTTTTACTAAAGGGGAGTTTCCCAACGAAATTAATAAATTCTCTAACTGCAAAAATTTAGAAGAGATTCCTTCCGACCGGCGAGAGGAAATTTCTTCTTATATTCAAGAGGTAAAAGAATTATTGCTGTCTTCCTCCTTGGAAAAGGTTAAAGAAAGGTCTGCCGAGCTGAATGGCATTATTCGTTTTTATAATGATAATCTGCATAATGCCGAAAAGGATATTCATTATTTGTTACCAAGTGATACTTATATTGGAAGAAGTGCCTGTGAGATAGTAAAAAGTTTTCTGCAAAATTATGTTAAAGATGTAAGGATTATGGAGATTAAGGATTTGCAGACCTACGATTGTGAAGGATTTCAATATGCATTAAGTGATTTGGTTAGCCAAATAATGACTATTAAAGAAGGGTTATATTCTGAGCAAAAATTAATCTTTAACCTCACTGGCGGTTTCAAATCCATTCTTTGCTTTCTGCAATCGCTGGGGATGTTTTACGCTGATGAAACAGTTTATGTATTTGAATTTTCCGATTCTTTGTTAAGGATACCGGCTTTACCTGTAAAGTTAGTTCCTTATGATTATCTGAAAGAGTATATAACTGTTTTTCGCCGTTTGCACAATGGTTTGTCTGTTACTGAAGAGGAATATAACAAAATTCCGGAGAGTTTAATTCTCAAGCTTTATGGTGAACCAACTCTTTCTGCTTATGGAAAGATTGTTTGGGATAATTTCCGCAAAGAACTCTATTCCGAAAAGCTGTTGGATTCCATAAGCCCCAAGGTAAAATATTCTGAGAGTTTTAGGAAAAGTACTAAGAGCTTGGAGAAAGACCGTTTTTATAATCTGAATATGCGTATTGATGAAGTAAGCTGCTTTATGGAAAAGGAAAATAAACCCAATCTCGCTTCTTTAGACCTGAAAAAATTAGAAATCCCTAAAGGAATTAGCACTCACGAATTTGACGCTTGGGCAGATAAAGATGCTAAAAGGGTCTTTTGTCATTTTGAGAAGGATACCCTTATTTTAGATATTCTTTTGGAGGGCTTACACTAATTGCATTATTTTTTGTTCGGCTTTTTTGATTAGTTCCTGCTTCTGTTCTTTGCTTTGAAAAGAGCTTACAAAACCATTCCGAATCAGAGTTAAAATCTCCCATTTACTTAATCCACCTTCTGTCATTTTAGCTGCTTTCCAATATTCCTTGCTGATATCCGTTCTGGAAATTCCCGGGTCGTCAGAACAAATACACACCTTTATCCCTTTTTGTAAATATTGTCTCAAGGGATAAATACTCATTTTAGAGGTAGAATTAATACTATAATCTCTATATCTATTTATTTGAAAATTGCTGCTGGGACAAAGTTCAATCGCAGTTCTCTTGTCTTTCAGTTTTTCCATCAGGTTTTCATCATCTTGCAAATATAACCCGTGTCCAATTCTATCGGCATTTAAGTTATACACTGCATTCCACATATTTTGAACAGAAGTAGTTTCTCCGGAGTGAATAGTAATTCTTAGGCAATTCTCCAATAGAGGTAATATTGTTTCTCTTAAAGAAAGTGTTTCTTGCATTTCTTGCTCTTCCGTCCCTGCCAAATCAAAACCACAGATAAAATCGCTGATTTTCCCACTTTGTCTTTTTAAATTTTTACACAGATCGATGTGTTCTTTTAAAATTTTAGGGCTTTTATGTCTGCTGCCGATGATAATTAAACGGAAAATGCATTCTGCATCTTTCAATTCGTCATACAATATTTCCACCACTTCATTTGCTTTTAAATTATTAGTATAGTTACAAGGTGAGCATCTTAATTCCTTATAAAGCAGGTTATTCTTTTTTGCATCATCTTTCAATTGTTTACATATCTCTCGTAATGCCTCTTCTGTTTGTAATATGGTAGAACCCTGAAAATCGCCAATCTCCTCATAACTGTTTAAGCCGATTGCTATAAAGTTTTCTTCCTGAAGCATATCTCCCCAGATAACCTGTTCCAGCAAATTTTCATTGTTCTCAAAACAGAGTAAATATAAACTGCTATCTAAGCAGCGTAACTTATTTTCCTGCATATTTATTGCTTTCCAGGTTGCTCTCAGCTCATTAAGGTTTTTCTTTTGGATAAAAGCAATAATTCTTCTTTCCAGTTCTTTTTCCTTTAAGCTGTTACCTAAATATTTAGCATTTGCTGTAGCAATCTTAATTAATCCTTTTGTATCTGCAAAACCACCTAAATGACAATGTAAATCAGTTTTGGGTAAATTATACAGCCACCTCAGGTCTTGTTTGCTGTTATCAATACCGTTTATATATTTCTTTTTCAGCTCATTTATTTTGTCGGGATTTAACAGATGAAGAATTTGAAAATTGGAAGCGGGTTCAGAATAGCGCAGTTTATTATAATAGTTGATTGTAAGATTATCCTGTTGTGTTTGTAGCTTTTCTACCAAATCAAGAAAGGAAGTATCTTCATCATTATAGCTATATATATTATCTGTAATTTCAGCTTTAGGAAGTTTAACTTCATTGTCCTCCATTAATTCTGCCAGTTTACCGGCAGGAATATCTTTTTGATAAAGAACAGGATTAATCTTATTGATTACAGCAGGTTCTATATTTTTAGGATTAGCTGTTAAATCAAATTCTACTATGCCCTCGGCTAAAATATGAATCATTGCTTTGCACCCAAATAGATATGCCGCCTGTTGGATGTCACTGCTCATTGTTTTTCTGCCACCGCTAAGGCATAGATAAAGGTCTTGTGTGTTTCCCATTTTATAAACCTTATAAACGATGCTATAAATTAAGTTTCTCATCATTCTGGCATCATTTTGGCTTAATATATCGGTCAGTTGGTTTAACTTATGAAATTGCAATTCTATATTTAAATTTTGAGCTGTTAACCAATTCTCTACCTCTTGTTTGCTGGTTGTAAAACTATCTTCAGTACAAATCATCGTGATAGATGTTACCGGTTTCAATTGTTTCTCATCTATTTCTGCCTGCAATGCTTCAAAATTTTTATGGTTACAATACAGAGGGTATTGCTGATAATTTAAAAAGCCCACCACTTCTGCAATCAAATGACTCGTTTTACCCATTGAGACGATTAATTGGCTCATATTTTAGCTCATAAATTTAACATCTTATCCAGTGAGAACATACACCGATATTTTGGCTCTTCAGCATTAAACTGATAGTGATAAACATCAATTGGCAAAAAATGTCCTACAGCAATTCCCAAAGCCATACAAAGTGCAGTAGGAGCTGTCTGAAACAAATGAATTCTTTCCCAATGATATTCTTGTCTGGCTGTATTTAAGGCAGAATTTATTTCTTGCACATAGGGCAGCCAGTTTTGGCTTGTTTCCATTACCCCCTGATTTTCTCTGGCTTGTATAATTAAGAAATTATTTATCTGTAATTGTTTTTTACAATATGCTTTGGCTTCTCCAATCGGATTATGGCTTCCCAGATAAATAATGAAACCAAGTTCGTTTTTATGTGGCTCATTAATTAATAGTTCGCTTTGGATATAATGGTAGTCCTCTTTTTTAACAGAAACATTTTTTAGTTGCCTGGCATTTTCTTTTCCGTAGAGGGTAAAAACCTCGTGATAAGTAGTATTGGAAAATTCCATTTGTAAAATACTAACTGCTCTTTTAAATCCGAAAAGAGCACCAATTCCCAATTGCAAAGTGCTTATTTGTCCGGCATAAAACCATAAGACCTTCTTGGGCATCACCTTATCTTCCAGAAGTTTGAATCTATCTTTCACCTGTTCTTGCAGCAATTTTTGCCATGCATTGGCTTCAAAAGGAAGAATGCCATTACCGAAAATAGCCAGGTCACTATTTGTGATACCGTAAAAATCTTCCAATAGTTCATAGCTAAACCAGCTGAATTTTTCCTGCACTTTCTGTTCCATTGCTTTTTGCCAACGCTTTAGTTCATTCTCTTCACCTTGATATTGAATAACAGGCAGGGGAATGGTTTCAGTATTTAACCAGGCATCCAGCTGTTCAATTTTTTTTATTCTATGCACCAGATTTTGGCAGCAGCGTTTTTTGTATTCAATTTCTTCTGCTGTAATAATTTCTCCTGAAGGCAAAACAATACCGCTATAGGCAATTTTAGCCATCTGATTTTCATCTTTTGCCAGCAAAGTTGCCAAAACTGCCAGTTGCCAGGAATTTCCCTGTATATTTTTATTAAAACCGATAAGGCAGTTTTGCTTTCCTAATTGTGCCAAATAGCCGAAGTTTTCAATTTTATCGCCTAAAATGGCTAATGCTATCGGTTCCTCGGATTTCAGTTTATATACAAATACTTTTGCTAAAAAAGCATTTTTCTGGCTATCTACCGCTGGGAAAAGACCTATTTTAGGTTGTTGCTGGCTAAGGGATTTTAGTTCGTTTACCGAAATTCCCCAAAGCTTACTTAACTGGGTTAAATATTTTCCCTTAGCGGAAAGCCAAAGCAGAGCATTCAATTTTATATAAGGATTGCTTGCTTTTTCCAGTAAATTATAAACCCACTCTTCATCATCTTCTGAAACTCTATCTTGCTGAATGTATTGCAGAATTATAAGTTCTGCTTCTGCCGAACCGCTTTTTAAATATTTATCGGCTGTTTCGTTAAATTTTGGCATTTTTCTTATTTCCTATTCCTCGTAACTTTTTTTGTTCTGTCTTCATTTCTTATATTCAAAATCCTGTAAATCCTTTTTATCCTGTTCATCCCCTACCTATTTTCTCTCTGCCCTCAGCTCTCAGCCCTCAGCCAAAATCATCCCCTCCCTATTCTCATTTTTAATCTGTGTAAATCCGCTTAATCCAGTCATCTGCGTTCCATTCTTTTTTTATCCCAAAAATCCCTTTTATCCTGTTCATCCCAGGCCTATTTTCTCTCTGCTCTCAGCTCTCAGCTCTCAGCCAAAATCATTTCCTACCTATTCTCATTTTTAATCTGTGTAAATCCGCTTAATCCAGTCATCTGCGTTCCATTCTTTTTTTATCCCAAAAATCCCTTTTATCCTGTTCATCCCAGGCCTATTTTCTCTCTGCCCTCAGCTCTCAGCTCTCAGCCAAAATCATCCCCTACCTATTCTCATTTTTAATCTGTGTAAATCTGCTTAATCCAGTCATCTGCGTTCCATTCTTTTTTTATCCCAAAAATCTTTTTTATCCTTTTCATCCCCTACCTATTTTCTCTCTGCCCTCAGCCCTCTGCTCTCAGCCAAAATCATCCCCTACCTATTCTTATTTTTTATCTGCGTCATCTGCGAAATCTGCGTGAACCCTTCCTTCAAAGCACCTTTAGCTTAATATCCAAAAGGTCTTGTGCCTGTTTTGGGAAAAAGGGCACAAAATTTGCCAGGACAATTTGTTTAGGCAATTTTCCTTTAAACACTATTATATTTCCACAACGAATTTCCGCTTTTTTATCAATCAGATTTTCATCCGGAAGTAATAGTAAATTATGGCATTCATCTTTTTGCAATGTATAATTATCAGCAAAATAAGCATAGTCATTGAGCTTCTTCATATCAGGAGAAATAATACCCAGAGCAAATTGTGCTGTATGTTTATCGGCAGCCGCAAGTTGCAAAGTATCTTCAGGTTTTCTTTTATATTGCAGTTCAATCTGGGGAATCCAAATTAGGGGATTGCTTTGTCTGCATCTTAATTCCAAGGTAATATTATGTTCCATAATCCGGAATTTGTTTTCGGGACTTTCCAGGTCTGTATTTCTATTTTTATTACTTGGATGTTCTTTTTTCAGTTCTAATTTCAACTTCTCCAAATTCTTTCTTTCAATAAAATCCAGTTCTATTGCCTCTTCAATTTCTTGTTCTGTAATATAAAAGTAGTTATCTGTTTCCAGAATGTATTTTCCGCTGTCTGTTGCAAACAAAATGTCAAATTCACTGGCAAAAACAGTATAGGGGCTTAATTTATAAGCTAAATACCAATCCTTTTCCCTTTCGTTTATTATTATACAGCAAATTAAATAATCGTTATTTTCCAGCATTATAATCCTACCGGGTAATTGCTCGGGATACTGTTTGGGTTCTGGAAAACTGAATTCTGCATCTTCAGGCAAAAATAATTTCCTGTCTTCAATGTCCATTGGAGCTGTTTTTGTTACTTTTTTTATGCCTTCCAGATATGCTTGGTATAAAAGTTCTTTATCTTTTTCGTTCATTATAAACTCCTTATCTTTATTCGCCCTTTTCTTTTTTATATGTAGGGTAAGGTGGACAGCTCTGACATATTTTTTTCAAGAAGTCATTAATAAAAAGGCGTCCTACATTATTATCAAAATTATTGTTTTCCAATGTCTGTTTAAACTTTTTTCTGATTCTTTCGTGCAGTTTATAGATATTATCCCTACTTTCATCCGTTAAACGCTTTGTTCCACCTTTACTTTGTTCTTCTAATTCGTGGCATAAAACATTTATTTCTCTTTTGTCCCATTCTTCATTTATTATAATTACCAGTAGTTTAGCTTTATATCGGTTTACAATATCATATTGAATATAGGGTAAATCTATAAATTGTTTATTGTTGTAATTTCCACAGTATTCTTCTTTTAAAATATGAGTAATCTTGTCTTCCATAAATTCGTTAATAAATTCTTCCACACAATGCTTTGAAATATTTTCCGCAGTTTTGTAAAGATATTTGCCAAAGTCCTCTTCCTTACTCAATTCTTTTTCCTTCTTTTTTAGCTTGTCTACTTGAGGCAACATCTTCAGAATTAATTTTCCCATTAAAGAATAATACATTTCTCCCTCATCCAAACCTGCCTTGCTACATAAATCTTTCAGCAATTTAAACTGACCAGGTCTTTTACCAGCAAACATCCTTATTAGTGTAAAAATTTGATATTTTATCTTTTGGTCGCTGTCCAGCAAATTCGGTTGTTTCAGTACTACCCATAAGGCATTTTCCAAAGAAATTATGTCTTTATCATTTTCTCCATCATTTAGCCATTTTTGGTAACCTTGATTGAGAGAATTTTTCTTTTCCATACTGATTTCCTCCTTTTGCATTTATTCCCTTATGAAATAGCTTTGTTTTTTTGTCAATCAAAACAGTTTGCTTTACTTTGCACTTTGAACTCCCGCACTCCTGCACTTTGAACTTTGAACTCCTACACTTTTTTCTTACTTAGCTGTGGTGGAGATGCCGTGGTGTATCTTTGGCTTTTTGCACTCTATCACCATTGCATCACCACGGTAGCTAATAGGGTAAGGTCTAAATCTATTAGTTCTTTTGCGTTCCACTCTTGGTTGTCTAAAAAATTTGTCCAATTTTTTTCCCTTCTTCCCATATCTAAAAAGTAGAACTGTGTAATTATTAGTTAAAAATTCCAGAATAAAAACAAACAAAGGAGTAAAAGATGATTTTAGATAACATCACTAACTTGGGAAGTAAAGAAATCAAGTTTTCGGAAAATGAATTTCATTCTTTCCGGGTGCGTTTTAATAATCTTTTTATTAAAGAAGATATTGAAACGGCTCATAACCTCGCTTTAAATATGCTGTCTGTTGAAAATCTGCAAAGTTCCGAACTGGTAGAATTGGCTCGCTGTTTTCAACTTTTGGGAGATAAAGATAACACTCTTGCTTGTTTGGAAAAAGCCATTCAAATTGATTCTCATAACAAGAACGCCATTATGCTAAAACTGGAATTGCTGGAATCGCTGGAACAAAAAGAACAATATTTAAATTTTTTGCAGCAGTGCTTGGAAAGCGATCCTCAAGAAAAGAAGTATTATGTACTTTTACATAGCTATTATACTGAAAATGGACAGAATGAACTGGCTGAAAATATAGTTGCTCTTGCATTAAGTTATGGAATAGATTTGGAGCCAGCTAATCCTGATATAGAAATTTCTGATCCTGATTCCATTGTTGAACCGGAATGTATAGACGATCCCATTCTAATAAACAGCTATCTTACTCTCTTTGCGGGAAGGGAAAATTGCCATTCCAGACAATGGGTTTCCGATAAAGGTAAAACAGGTTACACTCCTGTTATGGAACCTCTAAATCCTGTATTGATCCGTAATCATTTACAAGGGATTCAGACCTTGGGGGTATATCAATTAACTTTGAGTAATCAAGTGAAATGGATTGTCTTTGATATTGATATCATTAATGATTACCTAAATGATTTGCACGATCCGCATTTTCGCGAATGGATAGATAACGGTTTTCTGCAAGTGCTTAGTAATTTTGATCATATTTTACAAACATTTCATCTAAAAGCCGTCTATGAATACAGTGGCTATAAAGGTTATCATATTTGGCTATTTTTACAAGAATTTACTAGCGCGGCTATTGCCAAAAGTTTTGCCTTGAAACTTGCCTCTCAAATTGATATAAGTTCTTTTCCTTTGAAAATTGAGGTCTTTCCAAAACAAACAAGAACTTCTGCCAATAATTTTGGTAATTTAATAAAACTCCCCGGTGGAATACATCGTTTTTCCGGTTTGAAAAGTACTTTTTTTACTATTAAGGATGGTGCTTTGGAGCCACTACCTCTTACTATGCTTTTAAAAGAACCTCCTTTAATTTCTCCCGATGATTTTATGTCTGCATTATGTTCATTACAACCGGATTTTTCCTTTGGCAAAACTGATTATTCTATAAATGAAGAGCAAACAAACAAGATAGAAGTTCCCATATTAGGTTCTAATACTCCTCCGGAACTTGATCCCCAATGGCTTTGGCTGAAACAACACTGTTCTGCTCTTGCTTTTATATGCCAGGAGATTGAAACACACCATCTTTTAAATAAGGAACAGAAAAAAGTGCTTATCCATTGTGTCGGTCACTTGGATAGAGGTCCTGAAATAGTAAACTACTATCTAAGGAAATGCAGTAATTGTGAACCTTCAGATCTCTTAAAATCTCCCCTGAAAAGTAATGTAATAAGCTGCAACAAAATACGCAATTACTTAAACTGCAACGGCTTTGATTATGATTGCTTTTGCGATTTCACAGCTAAAATGTCCAGTTACGATCATCCTCTTGTGCATTTGGAGGATTATTCACCGGCAAATTATTCTCCTTCTGGAAATAATGAATTAATACTTAAAGATTACATATATAAATATCTGGATGTTAAGCGCAGAGATAATGAACTAAGTAAAACCCTTTTACAACTGGAAAAACAAATATTAGAACTTTTTGAACATATTGGAGTGGAAGAATTTATAACTCCTTATGGAATCTTGAAAAAAATTACTTCCGAAAATAGCGTAAAATTAATCCTAAAGCTAAATTAGAAGGATATTATGAACCAGAATTCAGAAACTGTAAACAATGCTTGGAACCTTATGAAACAAGGCAATTATAAAGATGCCCTGCCCCTACTGGAAGCTTCTTTAAATGAAGACCTATCCCAAAACTATTTTTTGGCATCTCTTTTACTTGATTGCTATAATAAGCTTGGTTTATACCAAAAAGCAATAGCTTTGGGAGAAGAACTGTGCTCCAAAGATAACTGCTGGGCTTCCATCAAACAAAGCTATGCCTGGAGTTTATATTTTGCCTATTTTAAAAATTCCGCTACCCTTTCTCCCGAAGAAGCAATTCCTATTCTTGATAAAATGGCTCTCATAACCGATTGTAATAAAAAAGTAAATCCCCTTTCTTTATCTATCTTTTCCTATCTTTCTCAAAATAAACAAATTACCCCGGAACTAACTATTCACTTGCTGGATATGCTAAAGTTTGATTTACTGGATGATAAACCTGTTCAATTGAAAAACGGTAAAAAGCTTCCTTCACCCAAAGAACGATTTATTTGTTACTATACTAAGGCACTTTATATGGAAAAAAATTACTCCCGCTGCATAGCTTGCTGTAAACGTGCTTTAGAATTAAGTTCAAATTCAAAAAGACAAACTACTTTTAATGACGCTCAAAATAAAGCAACTACCAATGCTGATAGTAACCAATCAGATTTGTTTATTTCTTCTGATAATTTGATCTGGATAAAAAGGCGTCTGGCTCTATCACTTTATTACTCAGGTGAATATGATCAGGCAGAAGAAATTATGAAGCAGATAATTAAGAAAAAGAAGGACTGGTTTTTATTATACGAACTGAGCCAAATTGTTTATAAAAAAAAGGAACCAGAAAAAGCTCTTGGCTATGCTGCGCTTGCTTCTTCTGCTTTTGGAGATGCAGAAATGAAAATTCATCTCTGGGATTTTCTGTATCAGCTATTAGTGGAAACTAAAAATTATCCTCAAGCCGTGAAAGTGCTTTCTCTTTCTGCAGCCATTCGCTCTCAAAAAGGGTGGAATATTTCTCCTGCTCTAAAACAGGAATTAGCAAAATATAATCTAATTCCCGAAAAGCTACCTCCCTTTAAAGATATTTTAAATGAACTAAAACCTTGGTTTGCTGAAATCTCTTATGCTGAAAATGAGCGTTTAACTGGTTATATTGCTAATTTGCTGCCCCATAAAAAAGCTGGTTTTATCAATTCCGGCAATAAAAGCTTCTATTTTAAAGTTTCAGCTTGCTTATTTAACCCGGAATATATTGTACCAGATACAAAAGTATCCTTTATTGCGGAAAGCAGTTATGATCCCAAAAAGCAGAAGGACTCCGTTATCGCTGTTAATATCAAAAGGATTGAATAATGCCGGTTGTTTATATTGCCGATCAGGGCTCTCATCTTTGTAAAAAAGGTGATCGTCTTTATGTTTATAGAGGAAATCAGTTACTACGCTGGTTTCATACAAAGGATATTATCCAGCTAATTCTGGTTGGCAATATTGGTTTAACTTCACAGGTTGTTACCTATCTCCTTAAAAACCGAATAGATACTATCTTCCTTTCCTATTACGGAAAATTTAAAGGTCGTTTGGTTGGTGAATTTGGTAAAAATGTTATGCTACGGGTTAATCAATTCCAATACCTTAATGAAACGGAAAATCGCGTTTATCTTGCTAATCTTATTATCCGGGGGAAGATTGAAAATTCCTTGGTTCTTTTAGCAAAAAGAAAAAAGCGTAATAAAGCTGAATCTCTTACCCTTGCCTATATAAAAAATAAGGCATTGTTGGCTCAACTGAAAACTCAAATTCTGCCTAAAGATATTTTACTTGGCTATGAAGGAATTGCTGCCAAAAATTATTTTGCTGCCTTTCCTGATCTTATTGCCAATCCAGATTTCCCTTTTTCCGGAAGAAATAAAAGACCGCCCAAAGATGAAGTAAATGCTATGCTTAGTTTATCATACACTTTTCTGATGAATCAAGTTATGTGTGCTGCTTATATCTGTGGCTTAGATCCATATTATGGAGCTCTCCATGATTTAGATTATGGAAGACAATCTCTCGTTCTGGATATTATGGAAGAATTCAGACCTCTGATAGATAATATGGTTATCTCACTGATAAACCGTAAAGAAATTCGCCTGGAACACTTTCTTTATAATACTTTGCCCGATGATGAAAATTTTGAGGAAGATAATTCTGTTCTGCCTGTTTCCCTTACTAAAGATGGGATGAAAATTATTATCACAGCTTTCAGTAAATTTATAAACAGTAAATTCTCTTTTCAGGATGTGCCCGGAGAATGGACCTTGAAAGATATCATTACTATGCAAATTCGGAAACTTGCTGCCCATTTTGAAAATAAAAAGGAGTATTCACCCTTCCTATGGCTATAACTTATACCGCGGGAGGAATTTTAATTTAGGAGTTGCCAATGCTGAGATATCCTTTAACCATCTCTATAATTTATCTGACAAGGAGGATTCTCAACAACAATAAATGGTTCTCTGCCTTCAGCCCTCAGCTCTCAGCTTATAAAAAGGAGTTCTTTTATGCCACTAAATAAACATCTCTATGTCGTCGCTTTTGATATCGTTTCCGATAAAATACGCTACCGCTGTGTTAAAATTCTCCTTTCTTATGGACAAAGAGTACAAAAAAGCGTTTTTGAATGCATCCTAAACGATAAACAATTCCTGGAAATGAAATCCAAACTTGATAACACTATAAACCCCGAAATAGACAGCATTCGCTATTACCTACTCTGTGCAAATTGCGAAAAGAACATATATGTCTCCGGAATCGGATTATATTCATACTTTGAAGATCTTATCATCGTTTAAAAACACTTATCTCAATGAGTTATCATACTCTCCCTGCTATGAATGCATTACCGATATCAACTCTTCAAAAGCTAAGAGATATTTTATGCTTGACTGATTTTGTGATTGATTATACAAGGAAAACTATATGTATAGCTACAGCCATATATAAACCTTGGCAAGACAAAAAAAGGAGCTGATTGTATGATTCTTTATGTATGCCCAAAAAATAATTATCTAAGAACAGCGATTACCTGTTCTCTACGCAATTTTGCTAAACTGCTCTATTATAACATATTTACAAACTTTATTCCCAAAATCATTGTCCCCAACACAATTACTTGCTATATATACAATTATAAAAAATTTGTCTATATACCCCCTACCCCCAATCATAAATCTATCAACCATTGCAATTTTAATGACGATGAATACTTTATGCTCAATACCTAAATGTATGTGCTATTGAAATAAACTTGACCCGTTTGAGGGGATTGAGACGCTCTGCCTTTTTCTATCCCGTGAAACCCAGATATGAAGATTGAAATAAACTTGACCCGTTTGAGGGGATTGAGACAATTACGAGCTTCTTTGCAACCGCCTCGTAGTCTTCAAGCAATATTGAAATAAACTTGACCCGTTTGAGGGGATTGAGACTGTTCAGGAAAATCGGGTGGTCATTCTGAATGTTTAAATTGAAATAAACTTGACCCGTTTGAGGGGATTGAGACTAGGTCTAACTCTTCTTCAATTATGGGCCATAACTTGACGGATTGAAATAAACTTGACCCGTTTGAGGGGATTGAGACATTTCCTCGAGGTCATACATTTTGTTTTCTATTGCCTCATTGAAATAAACTTGACCCGTTTGAGGGGATTGAGACATGATAGAGATTAGCTATCGTTCTGAACATTATTCCTCCTATTGAAATAAACTTGACCCGTTTGAGGGGATTGAGACGGTTTAGTAATACTCCTTATTTATAAAGATAATATAATTGAAATAAACTTGACCCGTTTGAGGGGATTGAGACCTTCTATAATTGGATTCATTTCTTTAAACTCCTTTTATCCATTGAAATAAACTTGACCCGTTTGAGGGGATTGAGACTATATATGTCAGGGTCTTGCCAGAAGCTTGCAATGCAGCCAAGATTGAAATAAACTTGACCCGTTTGAGGGGATTGAGACATTCCCTACCGAAAACGGTAGGATAAACATAATCCGTATTGAAATAAACTTGACCCGTTTGAGGGGATTGAGACTTAGCGAACTCATCTGCACGATCCTTGCATATTTTAGCATTGAAATAAACTTGACCCGTTTGAGGGGATTGAGACTAATATCTTCAAGCGATCTGCCACTATCCATTGTGTATATTGAAATAAACTTGACCCGTTTGAGGGGATTGAGACTATTTTTACATCCGCAATCCGATATGTATCAGGGATTTCATTGAAATAAACTTGACCCGTTTGAGGGGATTGAGACTTTGCCATAGCTACCTTCTTTTTTTTACTTTTTCAATCATTGAAATAAACTTGACCCGTTTGAGGGGATTGAGACATGTCCTGAACTGAACCTTCCCAATCAATGCTTACCATATATTGAAATAAACTTGACCCGTTTGAGGGGATTGAGACACAAAGATGGACGTTCTCTCATCGGGAAGTAATGCACATTGAAATAAACTTGACCCGTTTGAGGGGATTGAGACCATTACCTGAACGAGGTTATATGTTATTTTACGAATCCGATTGAAATAAACTTGACCCGTTTGAGGGGATTGAGACTATCCTGGCACTGTTTTATCGTCTTAGTGCCAAGATGTTTGAATTGAAATAAACTTGACCCGTTTGAGGGGATTGAGACACTTCGCTCCACCCGGTGCTCCCGCTGGTGCAGTTCGGGAGATTGAAATAAACTTGACCCGTTTGAGGGGATTGAGACTCTATCCACGCACCCAGCAGACATTGGGTCGTCTGCTTTGAATTGAAATAAACTTGACCCGTTTGAGGGGATTGAGACGTGCGTCTTTTTTCTCTAATGTTTTCATGATTTCTATTGAAATAAACTTGACCCGTTTGAGGGGATTGAGACATTATTGCTTCTATATGTTTTTGATAATACAGTTTATGCTGTATTGAAATAAACTTGACCCGTTTGAGGGGATTGAGACCATATTTGGTATAGACACTCTAAAACGGAACATGTTCCATTGAAATAAACTTGACCCGTTTGAGGGGATTGAGACAAAACCCCTGGTTTTATTTTGCGGCGAACCGCTTTCAAACTATTGAAATAAACTTGACCCGTTTGAGGGGATTGAGACCAAAAATCTGATTAGCAACTCTATTGACAGAATTATTGGATTGAAATAAACTTGACCCGTTTGAGGGGATTGAGACTTCGTCAGCGTCTTTTTTATTTTTTTCGTGACGAATATTATTGAAATAAACTTGACCCGTTTGAGGGGATTGAGACAGGGACTGGCATTCGCCTATCGCTTTTCTTCCCGTCTGCCCCATTGAAATAAACTTGACCCGTTTGAGGGGATTGAGACCTATCAGAACCCCCTTCTTGGTTGAGAGATGTTTTCCTGTATTGAAATAAACTTGACCCGTTTGAGGGGATTGAGACTTTATCCAACATCTCTTTAGAATTGATTTCAGCTATATTGAAATAAACTTGACCCGTTTGAGGGGATTGAGACTTTCCCTTTCTCTTCCTTATCCCAATGAAATAGCAGTTCCCGCATTGAAATAAACTTGACCCGTTTGAGGGGATTGAGACTCAAGGCTTATTCGCTTCAATAAAAGAAATCTTCCAATTGAAATAAACTTGACCCGTTTGAGGGGATTGAGACACTATTTCTGGATTTAATGATTCAGAGCAATAAACCAAATTGAAATAAACTTGACCCGTTTGAGGGGATTGAGACTGTGCCATTTGACACCTCCTTACAGCGATTTCAAATTGAAATAAACTTGACCCGTTTGAGGGGATTGAGACTGGGAAACCAACTGAATACCAGTTACGGGAATGTAATGGGTGAATTGAAATAAACTTGACCCGTTTGAGGGGATTGAGACAATGCCAAACTCGGATAATAAAATGGCAGATGTAAGTTCAGATTGAAATAAACTTGACCCGTTTGAGGGGATTGAGACGCGGGAAATTCCCCGCATATCCACCGCCGAGAAGGCAATTGAAATAAACTTGACCCGTTTGAGGGGATTGAGACTCCTTCAGCAACTCATAATAACTAATAACAAATTCCATTGAAATAAACTTGACCCGTTTGAGGGGATTGAGACTCCCATACTGAGATACTCTGGGGTTTCCAGCGGCATCCATTATTGAAATAAACTTGACCCGTTTGAGGGGATTGAGACTTCAGGGATGACTCTCCTCCGTTCTGGAAACATCCAACAGAATTGAAATAAACTTGACCCGTTTGAGGGGATTGAGACAGCAGGTGCGCCTCCCACGCACCCACTCTCTTGAAGGTTAACAATATTGAAATAAACTTGACCCGTTTGAGGGGATTGAGACTTTTACCTCCAACTCTTTCAAAATACTGGGAGAACTTATTGAAATAAACTTGACCCGTTTGAGGGGATTGAGACCCATACTATCGTATTTACTGGGATAGTGATCATGATAATATTGAAATAAACTTGACCCGTTTGAGGGGATTGAGACAATAACCGCTTGAACATTGAACTTCACAATATAATCATCATTGAAATAAACTTGACCCGTTTGAGGGGATTGAGACTATTGCACATATCTCTTGAAAAGACCAAGCCTTAATTGAAATAAACTTGACCCGTTTGAGGGGATTGAGACATCATACACGAGATCAGGAAATTTTCTCAGAAATAATGCGTATTGAAATAAACTTGACCCGTTTGAGGGGATTGAGACTTTGTGCCAATGCTGTATGAAAACTTACAGAAACTTTCAAATTGAAATAAACTTGACCCGTTTGAGGGGATTGAGACGAAGAAACTGTGAAGAATATAGTAGAAACATATAGAGCTGTGCATTGAAATAAACTTGACCCGTTTGAGGGGATTGAGACCAAGAACTCTCTCGTTTACTGGTAGTTCTGCATCACGCTGAATTGAAATAAACTTGACCCGTTTGAGGGGATTGAGACATGCTATGGCTTTTCTTTCTCACACCCCCTCTATGATATTGAAATAAACTTGACCCGTTTGAGGGGATTGAGACTTGATACTGGTGCTTGAAAGGGTTGTGAGTGACACTTTTTTTATTGAAATAAACTTGACCCGTTTGAGGGGATTGAGACCGAGTGGCTTCATCTCGGCTGATATAACGGAATTTCCATCCTTATTGAAATAAACTTGACCCGTTTGAGGGGATTGAGACGTTCATCTTCATCGTTCCAGGAGCTTAATGTCCATTTTCCATTGAAATAAACTTGACCCGTTTGAGGGGATTGAGACAAGCTTACCTACCAGCTCCCAGAATTCCTGACGGTTCTATTGAAATAAACTTGACCCGTTTGAGGGGATTGAGACTTGGAAGCTATCCTGTTCGGATTTCCCGAACACGAGTAGTGAATTGAAATAAACTTGACCCGTTTGAGGGGATTGAGACTGCATAATCCAATGCGTCCCAAAAAAAAGGCAAATTTGAATTGAAATAAACTTGACCCGTTTGAGGGGATTGAGACATAAAATTCATAGTGACCAATAACTGCACTGCAGTCATCGGATTGAAATAAACTTGACCCGTTTGAGGGGATTGAGACATCAAATCCTGCCCTCGGTGACCTTTTCTATGTGTGGGGATTGAAATAAACTTGACCCGTTTGAGGGGATTGAGACGATGTGAGGGGAATTTGGAGAGTTGTTTGCCCACTTAAAATCATTGAAATAAACTTGACCCGTTTGAGGGGATTGAGACTTCGCCTTCCTTCCTGGTGCTGTAGCATTTTATTACTATTGAAATAAACTTGACCCGTTTGAGGGGATTGAGACGTAGCAAAGACTCTTATTGATAGCTTAGCCATGATATACCTATTGAAATAAACTTGACCCGTTTGAGGGGATTGAGACTCTGGAGCATTAGAAACTATCCTTCTACGAGGATAAACCCAAAGATTGAAATAAACTTGACCCGTTTGAGGGGATTGAGACAGTAAGTGTAGTCATTTTTCCAACTGGCTCCTTCCCTGATTGAAATAAACTTGACCCGTTTGAGGGGATTGAGACATTTTCCTTTAGAGGAGAATGAACAATCACTGACCTGTGAATATTGAAATAAACTTGACCCGTTTGAGGGGATTGAGACCGATAATTGAAAGGTACTTGTCAATGTTCTTCATTAGTATTGAAATAAACTTGACCCGTTTGAGGGGATTGAGACTCTTTCCGTTCAACAATTTTCTAATAGCGGGTAGAGGATTCACCATTGAAATAAACTTGACCCGTTTGAGGGGATTGAGACGAGACAGTGCCTACAAGTAAGTTATGTTTATTAACTAAATTGAAATAAACTTGACCCGTTTGAGGGGATTGAGACCTGCCGCTCTTCATTCCAGCCATATAGTGTAGGCTTTTCCATTGAAATAAACTTGACCCGTTTGAGGGGATTGAGACTAAATCTTCTCCAGTTTGCCCAAAAACTACTCTATCCATTGAAATAAACTTGACCCGTTTGAGGGGATTGAGACAATTTCAGAATTTCTCAACCAAGTTACGATGTCAAATTTGTTTGATTGAAATAAACTTGACCCGTTTGAGGGGATTGAGACTAAGATAATCATATTCCAATAATGGAGCTTGATGACCTGCTATATTGAAATAAACTTGACCCGTTTGAGGGGATTGAGACTATCCCGTTTTTTGTTCCTATGGATTTACCAGTCCCCTTTGTATTGAAATAAACTTGACCCGTTTGAGGGGATTGAGACTAAGCTCACCATCCTGTTCAATGGTAAGCTCTCCAAATTGAAATAAACTTGACCCGTTTGAGGGGATTGAGACACACAAACTACACTCTATAAACTTAATAAATATAAAAAACAATTGAAATAAACTTGACCCGTTTGAGGGGATTGAGACTTTTCTCTTGTGAGATAATGACTATCAAGGGAGTTGATTGAAATAAACTTGACCCGTTTGAGGGGATTGAGACTTGATTCCTAAACGATAAGCGGATGAACAGAAATCCTCATTGAAATAAACTTGACCCGTTTGAGGGGATTGAGACGCTTTCACCACAAGCCGGGTTGCTTCCTCCCGGCTTATGATTGAAATAAACTTGACCCGTTTGAGGGGATTGAGACAGCGTCAGGCGCATTGTGTCTTAAGGTGGTTTCCAATATTCCATTGAAATAAACTTGACCCGTTTGAGGGGATTGAGACGCTTTCACCACAAGCCGGGTTGCTTCCTCCCGGCTTATGATTGAAATAAACTTGACCCGTTTGAGGGGATTGAGACGGTTTCAGGATTATGGATGATAACCAGATAAGGTTTACCATTGAAATAAACTTGACCCGTTTGAGGGGATTGAGACGAGGCATTCCCCAATACAAGTTATGGCTTATTCCGTTTCCATTGAAATAAACTTGACCCGTTTGAGGGGATTGAGACGTAACCCGCTTCGGTAATCAATCGAGTTGCGTCATCTCGAATTGAAATAAACTTGACCCGTTTGAGGGGATTGAGACGTTTCATTTCTTTCTCCTTCTATTTATTTTTCTGGTTTTTATATTGAAATAAACTTGACCCGTTTGAGGGGATTGAGACTCTTATATTCTCAGATAGCGATTCAAATTCACAACCATTGAAATAAACTTGACCCGTTTGAGGGGATTGAGACAAGCTCAGCAAGAACTTGTAAATCTATATTCTGCCAGCATTGAAATAAACTTGACCCGTTTGAGGGGATTGAGACATGGAAGAATAATCGTAATTGGTACTACTATTTCTGAAGATTATTGAAATAAACTTGACCCGTTTGAGGGGATTGAGACCTTATGCAGGGAACTCAGGCAAAGATGGTCTACCAGGAAACGCATTGAAATAAACTTGACCCGTTTGAGGGGATTGAGACTTTATACTCAGCTTCAATATGTTCCGGCAGACAATGAAGAGATTGAAATAAACTTGACCCGTTTGAGGGGATTGAGACGTTGAAACGTTTGTTACCTGGGGTAATCGAACCAACAAAGGATTGAAATAAACTTGACCCGTTTGAGGGGATTGAGACTTTCCAGAGAAAGAGTCTTCGCTTCTTCCAAAGTAAGAGGAATTTATTGAAATAAACTTGACCCGTTTGAGGGGATTGAGACTAGTCCTTCGAATTTCTTCAGAAATGGTTCAACTTGTGCGTATTGAAATAAACTTGACCCGTTTGAGGGGATTGAGACACTACTACCGAAGTAGTTACTACTCCACCTTTTGATAGTATTGAAATAAACTTGACCCGTTTGAGGGGATTGAGACCCTCTAAGCGAGAGAATCCGGAAGAAGCCAAAACTTCTTCATTGAAATAAACTTGACCCGTTTGAGGGGATTGAGACTTGTGCACGAGAGCTATCTTATTTTTCGTTTTTTGGCATAATTGAAATAAACTTGACCCGTTTGAGGGGATTGAGACGGAACACTCATCGGATCAAATGCACGAATAACCGGATCTATTGAAATAAACTTGACCCGTTTGAGGGGATTGAGACTTAGCCAACTGATAGGATACAGGAAACTTCCTGCTTATAATTGAAATAAACTTGACCCGTTTGAGGGGATTGAGACTTAAGCGAGACGAACTAATCGGATCAAAATAAACTCTGTATTGAAATAAACTTGACCCGTTTGAGGGGATTGAGACAAGTGTTCCGAAGTGAGTCGGAAACATAAAATATCTGCATTGAAATAAACTTGACCCGTTTGAGGGGATTGAGACATAATTGGGCTCGGATTTTGGCCTTGTTTTGAATTTCTTTATTGAAATAAACTTGACCCGTTTGAGGGGATTGAGACTCACCGTGAGGCGGTCAATCGAGTCCTGGTCACGAACGACCATTGAAATAAACTTGACCCGTTTGAGGGGATTGAGACACGATTGAGATACAAAGTATCTATTCTCATCTTTTTCTCCATTGAAATAAACTTGACCCGTTTGAGGGGATTGAGACACTACACCAGATTCTCCAGGCTTTAGCCCTATTCTTTATTGAAATAAACTTGACCCGTTTGAGGGGATTGAGACTTCACTTCTTTATCAACTGCCGCTTCTACTCTTTGAATTGAAATAAACTTGACCCGTTTGAGGGGATTGAGACAATAAGGCGTATAATTGTTTCTTAGTTGCGGGAGCATCAGGATTGAAATAAACTTGACCCGTTTGAGGGGATTGAGACTTTTACCGTATTCTTCTAAGGTCTCAATGACTTTTTCCTTGGATTGAAATAAACTTGACCCGTTTGAGGGGATTGAGACTAGGGCTTCCCTTTGCGGATATCTTGGACGACCCCTTGCCAATATTGAAATAAACTTGACCCGTTTGAGGGGATTGAGACGGTTTATGCCATCACTTGAAAGGGTTGAGAAAGAGACGGTCTATTGAAATAAACTTGACCCGTTTGAGGGGATTGAGACTAATCAACAAAAAAGCATGGCTGCTCGTTCCTTATACGGGTCGATTGAAATAAACTTGACCCGTTTGAGGGGATTGAGACTATTCTTCTTCTAACTCAGGAACTGAGAATTCCTGAATTGAAATAAACTTGACCCGTTTTAGGGGATTGAGACTCGGGACTTTCCAGTTTAACTCATCGTTTATACGGTAACCAGCATTGAAATAAACTTGACCCGTTTGAGGGGATTGAGACTCGGCTAACATCTCGTAGTATGTCACTACTAGCTCCATATTGAAATAAACTTGACCCGTTTGAGGGGATTGAGACCTCGTAGAGTAGCAGCGCACGGTCACTCTAGCCATAGCTAGATTGAAATAAACTTGACCAGTTTGAGGGGATTGAGACCTGTTGCTTCTTGACCCTTGATGACAATTTGCCACCAAGATTGAAATAAACTTGACCCGTTTGAGGGGATTGAGACTTGTAAACACCATATTTTACAAGCAGACCGTCAATTTCTTTCATTGAAATAAACTTGACCCGTTTGAGGGGATGCCTCTCACAGATTACACAGATTTCACAGATAAATATTTCACGCAGATTTCGCAGATTAATATTTCACGCAGATTTCGCAGATTACGCAGATAAAAGATTAGAATACGGTTGGATAGATGGGAACAAATTAACACGGATAAAAGAATAGGTATGAGATGAAGGGGATGATTTTAGCAGAGGGCAGAGAGCTTAGGGCTTTGAGAAAAAATAGCCATAAGATGAAGAGGATTAAAAAGGATTTGGGAGATTTTATACAATATCCGGATTGATAAATAAGTAAGATAAGAAAAATTCAGAAAAATACCTTTTTAAACTGAGATAACTATAAAATCCCAATAAAGCTCGGAGAGCGAAACAATGATAGCGATGGGTGCATAAGCCCCTCGGGAAAAGAGTAATCACATTTAATATATATCTCAATATATTGTCCAAAAAAGAGCTGTCCCGAAACTAAAAGTTAGTTTGAGACAGTAAATATAAGCCATTTTAAGGAACAATCTCCTCTTGAGGATACATCTTTGTATACCTGAAAATGGCCAAAAATGGACTTTTGGGATGTTGTGAGACAACCCCGCCCCTCAATTTTCCCAAGAGCTAAAAATTGTTCAAAATAGAAGTGTCGCCCTGTGGGGGCTCTTTCTAAATTAAATAAGTTTTAAAAATCAATATATCTTTCATTGGACGAGGGGTTTACACCACCATCGCTATCATTGTTTCGCTCTCCGAGCTTTTTTTATTAGCGAGCTAAAAGTTCTATGACAAGCATTTTACTTTTCCTTTATATACCCTGTCAAAATGGAAAATATATTAGATAATATTTTAATTGGCTTTCTAATTGATATTATTGAAAACGGAACTTAAAAGTGCAGAATTCTTGATAGTGGATAATGGGGGAAAAATAAAATTGACAGGAACTATGATTTTAGCTAATTTGTATATAGCTTGAGATGTTGAGGTTGGGATTTTCCTCAAGACCTTTAGACCTCTTAACTTAATGGACCCGTTTGAGGGGATTGAGACATGCCACTCATATAGGCCACTGTGGGTGCGAAAAATACTATTGAAAAAAAACTTGACCCGTTTGAGGGGATTGAGACAAGAAGAGTCCGTCCCAGACCTTATCATTTAAGACATTCATTGAAATAAACTTGACCCGTTTGAGGGGATTGTGAGGCACTCGGCATAAAGCACGGTGCTTAACCTATTATTATGGTGAGTTAAAAAAATATGTTACTGGGAAACTTATAAGTAAAGACAAAAACCCCAAACCATTAAACTTCTCTATCTTTCTACCTCTCAATTTCCCGAACCCCTGGAACCACAAAGACCAATAAATGGAATGTTAATTGCATTTATAAAGTTAGTCACTTTTTGCTTAGCCAAGTGCAAAGCTGGAAGTGGATGTAATATAATTACTAACAGAGGAATAGATGACTGTTCTGATAATAGTGACTTTGATACTGATAACGCATTGGATTATAGAATATCAAAGGCATACAAAAAATGTTCTGTCAATTCCCATTCGGATTCATATTAACGGGACACGGGGGAAATCAAGTGTTACTCGTCTTATAGCTGCCGGCTTAAGAGAAGGGGGGAAAGTAACGGTAGCCAAGACCACGGGAACCTTGCCCAGAGTTATTCTTCCGGATGGAAGAGAAGCAGCTATACTGCGTTTGATGGGTGCTAATATTATTGAACAGAAATATATCTTCCGTCATGCCGTAAAGCACAAACCGGATGCCATAGTTATTGAATGTATGGCAGTAAATCCTGTTTTACAGTGGATAACGGAGCGTAAATTTATTCGGAGTACTATTAGTGTTATTACCAATTGTCGGGAAGACCATCTGGATTTAATGGGTTCTACTGTTCAAAGCGTAACTATGTGCATTAGTAATACTATACCGAAAAAGGGAATTTGTTATACGGCAGAAGAAGAACAATATCCCCTTTTGGAAAAAGTGGCAAAAAGCAGACAATGTCAAATTCATAAGATTCGTCCTGTAGATGTTACGGAAGAGGAATTGAATAAATTCAGATATATTGAGCATAGTGAAAATGTGCAATTAGCGTTAGCTGTATGTGCTGCAGCAGGAGTTCCCCGAGATGTAGCTTTAAGGGGAATGCAAAAAGCGACACCTGATCCTGGTGCCTTAAAAAAATACCCAATTAAAGATAGAGGCAAAACAATAATATTCTATAATGTATTTGCTGCAAACGATCCTCAGTCAACAGTAGAAATCATTCAAATGGTTACCGGCAATTTGCAAAATATAGAAAAGATTATCATTTTGAATAGCAGAGCAGACCGCCTTTTTCGCAGTCATCAATTAGTGGATGCGATCAAGCCCTTGGATTTTTCCTATTTATTGCTAACGGGAGAAATACCTGATAAGATAGAAAACTATGCTATTCAAGCAGGTATCCCTAAAGAAAAAATATTTCCTTTAGGTGAACCCTTACCGGAAGTTATCTATCAAAAAGTGTGGGAACTTACTAAGGATGAATCTCATATTTTGGGAATCGGTAATATTGCCGGAACAATAAAATATGGGGCACAAATAGTAGCCCACTTCAGACATAAAATGAAAGAGTGTAATGAAAGGAGCCGGATGTGATTGATACAATAGTTCAAGCCGCGGTTGGGATGGGTGTAATCATTTCACTGATGTTCAGTGAATTACTTGGTGCTTCTGCGGGAGGAATAGTAGTTCCAGGTTATATTGCTTTATATTTGGATAGACCTTTGCAGATTTTAGGCACTTTAGTAATCAGTTTATTAACCTGGGCAATCATACGCATTATCGGTAATTTTACCTTGCTTTTCGGTAAACGGAGGATGGTGCTAAGTATTTTAATTGGCTTTATTTTGGGTTGGCTTTCCCGTATTTTGGTAGTTCAAGATATTACAATTCATCAATTGCAGATGCAATCCATTGGTTACATCATTCCCGGGCTTATTGCCAACTGGTTTGAACGCCAGGGTTTTTGGAAAACAGTATCTTCTATGGGGATAGCTGCAATAGTTGTTCGTTTGGCTTTAATGGTTATATTTAACGGAGAATTGTAAAAATGATGTATCGTCCTTCACTCAAATCCAATCGTTCGTTAATCATTCTTCTTTTGTTAGCCATTGTCTTGTTTTATATAGCGCAGACCAGTTATGTTAATGTAAAAACGGATAATTATGAAATCAAAATAGCTGCTGCACAGCTGATGAAATCGGCAATTGATTCCTTATCTGCTGAAATAAATAAAAGAGGAATAGAAATAGACCCTATAGATGACCCTCTGCAAACTGGTTTAATCGGAATGCGTTTAAGTTCTATAACTACGGATAGGGGTTTGCTTTCGGAAAAAAGAGCTGCTATTAATCCCAATTTAGCGGCTGTCTTTGTAGAAGAACTATCCAAGATGAAACTTATGCCCGGGGATTATATTGCAGTAGGAATTACGGGAAGCAATCCAGCAGTTAATATAGCTCTTTATTCAGCCATTCAGGTAATGGAGCTGAATCCTAAAATAATAGTTGCTCTATCTTCCGCATCTTATGGAGCAAACCGTCCGGAACTTACCTGGCTGGATATGGAAAGCATTCTGAAAGAAAAAGGTCTCTTTGATTTTGGCTCCAGTTATGCTTCCTTTGGAGGAAAGGATGACCTGGCAATTGGCTTATCGGATAATGGAATTAAAGCGCTTCGGGAAGCAATGCAAAGAAATAATGTTCCGCTTTTGATCGGTAATGATCTTGAAGATAACATAGCTATCCGAATGGCAGCTTATGAAGAACTATTGCCGGAAGGAAAACGCTATAAAGCATTTGTGAATATTGGAGCTGGTTTGGCTAATGTAGGCAGCGAACCCAATGCTAATCTTATTCCGGAAGGGATTAATCGCAGATTAGCTGAACATAATTACGAAAAAGAGGGCGTGATTATTAAAATGGCAAAAAATAATGTTCCCGTCTTGCATTTTCGCCGTATTTTACGCTGGGCAAATCGCTATAACCTTCCGACTTCTTTTGACACGATGCCTAAAGTTAGTGAGGGAAAAATGTTCGGTTCCCGCATCCATAATCAAACCGTCAATATCATTTGTTTAACTATCTTACTTATTGCCATAGTAATTGTTATTATTTTTGACCGTCACGACCGTCGGTTTATGGCTAATATTGTAGACCTTGATGAAGAACTTTAAGGAAACTAAAAATGCATAAACATTTTATATCCGTCTTGCTAATCATTCTGGGAATCAATTTGCTTTTGGCACAAACAGTAAACAGGTATAAAGTCCTGCCTTTTGATAATCCAGGCACAAAACTTCTGCTCAAAACCGAAGCAGGAAACTATTATTATTATTATCGTGGTTTGCCGGAAAGACCTCTAATTTTAAATACTACGGGTGTAGAAAAAATTGAGCTCCGCAGTTTCAGTAAGGAAGCAGTTCGTAAACCGGAAATTGTAATCGTCATTAATAAACAGAGAAAGACCTATCCACTTTCTTTTAAGGAAAAGAAGGGAAACTATTATCTCTATCAACCTCTTATGATAGATATCCCGGAAAATACTAAGGACATTCAGATAATATGCTATGACCGTTCAATTTATATGCGCGCTTTCAGTGTTTTACCTCCAAAACCCCCTAAGGCAGTAAAACAACCTAACATAGCTATTAAAGCTCATAGCGGAACAGTAAGTTTGCAACATAACGGCTCAAACAGCGATTATTACACTTTTATGCCCAATCAACCCTTTAAATTTACTCTTAATAATGGCAGAAACGCTTATGTTTATGTGCGTCCGCGTTTGCTTGACCGTTCTTTGCCTAAAATAGGATTATATGCCAACGGGGAATTAGTGGAAGTTATTGATTTTACTCTTAAACGCACGACAAAATACAGCTGCCAGGGAATTAGCAGTTTGGGAATTGCCAAAAAAATTGTTTTACCGGCAAATGAAAAAAGTACTGATTATGAGCTGCGCGCTTTGAGTGACCATCTGTTTTTGGTTAAACCTGTTTTAATGAAGAAGTAGGGCTGTTTTATGGCAGATACAAATCCGAAAATATTTCCTCAGGAAGCAAAACCCATAGCGGAATTAAAAGAAAAAGAAACTATAACTTCCCTTGATTCTCTTTCCCCCAAGCAAACAAAGGAAAATAAGACCGTTAAAAAAAGCAAGATAAGAAGAAAAAACAATATTCGTCCCATAATCCTTCTTCTTACTTTTTTCCTTTTTTTCGGCTTTTCCCAAGTTGAAGCGCAAATAAACGGTTCAGTTAAAATTGGAGCTGTTTATTCGGATAATGTGTTTCATCTTTCGGAATATGATATTGACAGGTTTGATGACCATCATCCAAATCTAAAATTTGTAGATACTATTGATGATTTAACCCTAAATACCCGCATTGAACTTAAGTATCCATTATCTTATCGCTGGTGGAAATTTACTCCTTCAGTAAGCGGAAATTTTTCCCAAAATATTAGTAATGAAGATAAATACCGCACTGACTGGACATTAAAATTTAAAGTTGACCGCTATTACTGGAATTGCAGTGTGCAATATACCAGCAATCCCTATATTTATTTCCGTCATTTTGTGGATACGGATGGAACAGGTGAACTGGAAAAATACAGTTACAGCCGAGATACTTATCGCGGTGATTTAGCTGTGAAGCCCCTTCCGAAAACAACTGTAAAAACTAATCTGCGCTATGAACTTTATCGCTATAATAAATATTTTACGGAAGCTGACGGCAAAGCCATAACCGGAGAAGCCGGTGTCAGCTACAAATTTCCCTTTTTTACAGTAGAGGGTTCTTATGGCTATCGGGATTTCAGCTGTGATAAACGCATAGCTAATAAGGATTGCTCCTATCAAAGCAATATTTATAAAGGAGCTTTAACTCTGCCCAAAATGCCTCTTTCCGAAAAAGGAAAAACCCTTATTCAACCTTCTTTTGCTCTAAATTATGAACAGCGTTTTTACCAGGGAAGCGGTTCCTGGTATGGAGGCAGAGCTGATTATACCTATTCTTTAATGGCTGGTATGGAGCTGTTTTTTTCTCCTAAAATGAATTTATCTCTTGACTACTCTCACTATTTCAGGAATGTAGAAACAGATAACGAAACGGTGCAACGCTTGAAAGAATATAGTGAAAATCGTTTAAGCGCTGTTTTAAGTTACAAATTCTGAATTTAGAGGTGATAAATGGTTTTTAAAAAAGAGAATGATCTCCGAAAAATTAAGGAATTCCTTACTTTAGTGGAAAATCCCAAAGTGGAATTACGCCACTATAAAAAACCGGTTTTAGTTTGGGCTGTTGACGAAGGAACCGTCTTTTATTCTTTTTGGGAAGAAGAGATGCTCACCCGTTTTGGATTGGAAAATGTGGACGGCTGGGATTTCCAAGAAGACCTTCTTTTTTGTCCTGACTGGATTGGAGATACCGAAGAAGAGGATTTAGAGGATTTTGATTTGGACGATGAAGATATTGAAGAACTGAGCCATTTCCTTCATCGCAATATGGATGATAAGGATTAACTTTGCGCATTGCCACTCTTGGAGGTGGGGGATGGGGGTTAGCATTATCTTCTCTGCTTTCCGAAAACGGGCATCAAATTCTGGTTTGGGAATATAATCCTGAATATTTAATATTATTAAAAGAAACACATTCTAATCCACATTTACTGCCGAATATTACTCTTCCGGAAGAAGTTTGTTTCACTAACGATTTTCAGGAGATAGTTGCTTTTTCTCCGGAAATTATTATTTTAGCAACTCCTTCGCAGTTTCTACGCTCCACTTTACAAAAGACACCTGTTTCTTTATGGAATAGACCTGAACTTTTAGCAGTGGTAAATGTGGCTAAGGGTATTGAGGAAAATACCTTAAAGACACTTGATGCCGTTATCAAAGATGAACTGCCTTTTCTGGAAGAGCACAAAATTTGTGCCTTATCCGGTCCCTCACATGCCGAAGAAGTTGCCAGAAAAATACCTACTACTGTAGTTATTGCCGGTAGCGATGAGGATTTGCTCTGCTATTTGCAAACCGTTTTTAGTAATTCTTATTTCCGGGTTTATCGCAATTTAGACCTTATTGGAGTGGAAATCGGCGGTGCAGTCAAAAATATTATTGCTATTGCAGCAGGAATTATTTACGGATTGGACTTTGGAGATAACACTATCGGAGCTTTATTAACCCGAGGAATTGTGGAAATACAACGCCTGGGAATTGCTCTGAAAGCACTTCCGGAAACATTTTTAGGACTTTCAGGAATAGGGGACTTGATTACTACAGCCACTTCACTTCATAGCAGAAACCGCTTTGTAGGCGTGGAAATAGGAAAGGGAAGAAAACTTTCCGATATTTTAGCGCAAATGGAAATGGTGGCTGAAGGAGTAACAACCACGCGAAGCGTTTATTTGCTGTCCCGAAAATTAAGGATAGAAATGCCCATCGTAGAAAAGGTCTATCAAGTCCTTTACGAAGATAAAGAACCCCGAAAAGCAATCTTAGAACTGATGACCCGCGAACTTAAAGCCGAATAAAAATCCACAGATGAAGGAAAAATAGTTTTATTTCACGCTGATTTCGCAGATTTCGCAGATTTTATTTTTACAAAGAGAAAAGAGAGAAAGAGTAAGAATGTAAAATTTAGAATGATAAATGTAGAATGTAGAATTTGGAATGTAAAATTGAGAATTGATTTTCCGGAAGAACGATATCCTTGTCAACCTCTCCTAAAAAAGCTTGAGAAGGGTTGAAAAGGTTGAGTGGGTTTGTAGAGGTTTAATGGTTGAGATGGTTGAGAAAGTTTAGAAAGTTGAGAGGGTTTAGAAGGTTGAGAGGGTTTAGAAAGTTGAAGGGTTTAGAAGGTTGAGAAAGTTTAGAAAGTTGAGAGGGTTGAGAGAGTTTAGAGGGTTTATAAGGTTGAGAAGGTTTATATGGTTGAGCTTCCATAAAAGCCCGGAGGGCGACACAATGATAGCGATGGTGGCGTAAGCCCCTCGTAAAATGAAAACCCCGACCGCTTTTTTTCTTTTCACCTCCTGTTCTTGTTTTAACTCACAATTTTGAAATGAAGAGACCAGTTATAATTTGGTTGTAGGTGTGGATAAATTGAGGGTTTTGGTTTCTGTGAGGGCAGTGGCAAAATTGTGAGTCAAAACTTTCTCGCTGGTCAAAATTGTGAGTCAAAACTTTCTTTCCTTTTTTCAAAAAGAGAAATCCGTTTATCTGGTCTAAAAATTGCTTTTATTAAGAAATAAAACAGAGGAGGAGATAATGCTGCAGAAGTTTTTAATGAGCATAGTGATTCTAATGTGCGTCTATAGTTCCCTATCTGCTCTTCGCTATACAACTTTGGAGGATTTTGAAAGTGGTTTTGTTTCTTTAAGCTCCTGGAGCATTGAAGAGGATTTGCAACCAGATGCCTGGAGCTTAGATACTTCTACTCCCGATAGCAGTTCCTATTGTCTTAAATTAACTGGTAATTGTTATAAATTACAGCAAATAACTCCTTATGCTATAGACAGCACAGGTGTAATTCAGGTTCAAGTAAAAACCAGTTCAAACCCAAGGATTCAAGGCATCGGCTTTACAGATGGTGTGCATAACATTCTTTATAGTTTTGCGGGGAGTAGAATTTTAGATATTGAGGTTTGGATTCCGGTTTATCAAGGTGCTTTTAGTAACGGTGTCTGGAATACCTTTCAATTGCCTCTGGCATTGGATTGGCAGGCATTTTGGGGTTATCTTCCTGTTATCAACGGTATAATTTATATTAACGATTTGGATGGAATTTCCTCTCGCAGTGTGTGGTTTGACAATATAATAGACATCAGTTCCGACCTTCCTGTTCCACCAACTGTAAGCATATCAACTTCTTATCCCGTAAAAAATACCGCGGTTTATTTCTATAGCAATGTTATTGATCCTGATAGCGATACATTTACTTATGAATGGTCTTTTGGTGATTCCACTTTCAGCAATTTACCCAATCCCTATCATTTATATACAATTGCTTCCGCCTATCCCTATACGGTAACCTTGAAAGTGACTGATGATACGGGAAAAGTTGGTTTTGCTTCAACGGAAGTTACATTGGAAACAGGGGCTTCCCACTTGCCTGTAACCCTTAATTTTGTAGGGGACATAATGCTTGCCAGAAGATATGAGAATCCCGGAGGTATAATTCCTACTTTAGGAGTTAATGCCATATTTTCGCCTACCAAGCCCTATTTTGGGGATGCAGCGGATATTAGTGTGGCAAATTTGGAAGTTGTTTTAGCCAATGTGGGAGTTCATCATCCTACCAAAAGTGTTTATTACAGAGGCAATCCGGCTAATGTAAGCGGTCTTGTTTACGCAGGAATTGATGTTGTGAGCACAGCTAATAACCATACTATGGATTATGGCATTGAAGCATATCAGCAAATGCAGGGATTGCTAAGTAACTCGGGAATTAAATATAGCGGTTGTGGGGCTAATTCTTACGAGGCATATTTACCTACCTTTTACCATTGCCGAGGTTTGAATATTGCCTTTTTACGCAGTTCGGACAGAACAGGACAATATAATAATGCTCAACCGTTTTTACAAGCGGGATACAATAAACCGGGTTTTGCTTATATGACACCTTACTATGTAGAACAGCAACTTCAAGCAGTTGAAGGAATTGCCGACCTTAAAATTGTTGAAATGCACGGAGGTAGTGAATATTCTATTGCTCCAGGTGCCGGTTATGATAAGGAATTCAATCCCTTTTTAGAGGATACGGAAGATGAGGACTATTTCTATCGGAATGATGTTCCTCATCAATGGGATATAGAAATCAGGCATAGTGCAATTGAAAGTGGTGCCGATTTGGTTATAGTTCATCATCCGCATATTATTCAGGGATTGGAATTATATCAAAATAAGCTGATTGCCCATTCTCTGGGAAATTTTGTTTTTGATTTGGATTATCCGGAAACGATGCCCACAATGATTTTGTATGCAGATGCCTATTTTGACGGCTTTAGAAACTTTCGCATAAAACCGTTTTATATAGACCAATACATTCCAAAACCGGCAACAGGGCAATTGGCTGTTTACATTTTGGATTATATTGCCAGCAGGTCTATGGATTTTAACACGCGCGTTATGGTGGATAAAGAAAATCTGGAAGCACGAGTTTTAATGGAAGATGAAAATCCATCCGTTACTACAAATGCCTTCAGTTCCTGGCAACATTTACTGTTTCACAGCGGGGGAATGAGTTATACTTCACCTATTAAATTACCCCGGAGAGGTTCTATTAGCAATATTATTAATGTTGAACCACCTGCTGAATATCAATTTCGCTTAGGTCAGGAACATATCTGGTTTGGTAATTTTGAAAATGAGGGCTCAACTCTTTGGATTCCACCTGCTTATTCTACAACGGACTTTATAGATGGAGAGCGTAGTGCAAAACTGACTACTACCGGAGCAGGTTCAGTAACTTCTACAATTTCCCAGCGTTGTAAAATCTATGATAATACCAAAAAATACACTCTGCACGGTTGGCTGAAAACCGAAAATGTATCTCTTGCCAATATTTCCATCAGATTTTATACATCCAGAACAGCAGCAGTTGCGTCCTATACGGATTATGTAACGGAAAACATTATAGGAACAAACGATTGGACATATTACTATAAAGAATTGAACCTTCCTACCGATGTTTTCTATTATGAAATACGTCTACAAATGACTGGCAGCACAGGAATGACAGCAATCGCGTTATTTGACAATGTGGGTTTGATTGAATGGACGGAATGGACTGCTACAGCGGACTTAATTAATATACCCTGGCCTAATAATTATTACTGGATTCAAGCGCGAACTGCCGATACCCCAAAGTCAATGAGTTTTTCCCTTGTAGAACGCAGTTTTGGAGTTCAACGAGCAAATACCTCAAACCATTTTTCCAAGATGAAACCGGAATTAAATATCAGCCCCAATCCTTTTAATCCTGAAACTATAATATATTGTGTTTTACCTGTATCTGGCAAAACTACTATAAAAATATATAATATTAAAGGGCAATTGGTGAAAGAATTGTATAAAGGAGAACTGGAAGCGGGAATTCATCGCTTCAATTGGGATGCAAAGGATATTGACAACCGTTCCGTCGGCTCAGGAGTTTATTTCATTTACCTGGAAAATGGCAGTAGTAAGGTAATTCGTAAAGCAGTTCTAATGAAATAAAAGGGAATTTTCTTGACGAAATTTACCTCTAATAATAAAGGGTCAAATAATAAAACAAAATTAAGGAGCTGAAAAGTGCGTAAATTTCTTTTAACCTTAGTTCTCCTGGTGCTGGCTTTTTGCCTTATGGCTGAAGAAGCAGACACGCCAAAGATAAATTTTGCCTTACTAAATCCTAAAGAAATTAATCTTGAACTACGTGTCTATGCTCCTATGCAAAGAGTTTATATTACAGCGGATTTTTCTGTGGAAAAGGATTCTCTTCCTGACGCAGTGTATCATAGTTTATTTTTAACCAAGGATGCCAGAATTGAGTATTTTTTGATTAATGATAAGTTTGTTCCTCCTGTTTATTCTACTAAACTCGTTCCGGAACATTTCAATCCTGTGTTTCCCTATCCGGAAATGCTGAATGAAGATAGTAACTTGAATTGTTTCAGTTTTTATCTGCCAAACTACGAAGGCAAAATAAAATTCACTTTACGCTATTCTATTCCTATTCCGGAATGGGTGAAAGAATCCGATATTCGTGGCTATGTTACTTTCTCTTCGGCTCAAAATTGGTATCCACGAAATCTTACAGGTCCTTGTAAGGTCTATGCACGTTTGATTAGTTCAACCTATTATACAATGGAACTCGGAACTCAATGCACGATTAAAGAAAAGGATGATATCCGCATAACTGAGGGTTATTTTATTGATTCTCCCGCAGAACAATCAATTTTTAAAATTATTAAGAGCTAAATTAGCTCAGCTGGTAGAGCAACTGATTCGTAATCAGTAGGTCGGGGGTTCAAGTCCCCCATTTAGCTCCATTTGTTACAAAGAGAAATAGTGAGAGGGTTGAGAGGGTTTAGATGGTTGGGTTCTTGTTTTAACTCACAATTTTGAAATGAAGAGACTAGTAATAATTTGGTTGTAAGTGTGGATAAATTGAGGGTTTTGGTTTCTGTGAGAGCAGTGGCAAAATTGTGAGTCAAAACAAGCAGGAAACTATTTGTAGTGCGGTTGGAAGGGTAGAAACAAGAGGTTTTATGATAATTGGGAGAGCGAGTGAAAATTGTGAGTCAAAACTTCATCTCGGATGAAAATTGTGAGTCAAAATTCTCCCAACATTATAACCCTTCTCAACCATCTAAACCATATCAACCATCTAAACTATATCAACCATATCAACTTTTTTAAATTCAGTTTTCATTTCCGTGAGCGGTATTTTTATACTTGGCGTGTTCCTTTGAGGGAGGAGACATTTATGGAAAGAGGAGCATAATTTTTTGCTAAAAATTTAGGAATTGCTGCTGCTCCAACCATAGCCGCATTATCCATACAAAGAGCGCTTGAAGGATAGAAAACTTTGATTCCATATTTTGCTGATGCTGCTGTTAGCTGTTTGCGTAAAGCAGAATTAGCTGCAACTCCCCCTGCCAAAAGAATATAGGGTATTTTATGCTGTCTTGCCCAAAGTACTGTTTTATGCACTAAGGGTTCAATTATTGCCTGCTGAACAGAAGCAGCGATATCGGGAAGTTTATCTTGAAGCGTTTCCGAATTCTGATTTACAAGCCAGGTACGAATAGATGTTTTTAGTCCACTGTAACTGAAATTGAAGTTATTTTTTTGGGGTAAGGCACGAGGAAATTTAATAAAATTGGGGTTGCCTTTTTGGGCTAATTCATCAATGGCAGGACCACCGGGAAAGCCCAAACCAAGAAGTTTTGCAGCTTTATCAAAACTTTCTCCAGCGGCATCATCCAGGGTTTTTCCTACTACGGTAAAAGTGGTTAAGGTATCAAAATTGACAAGTTCTGTATGCCCTCCGGAAACAACAAGGGCTAAAAAAGGGGGTTCAACAGCTTTATGTTCAATAAAATTGGCAAAAATATGCGACAAGATATGATTAACCGTTATTAAAGGTAAAGACAAGCTCCAGGCAAGTCCTTTGGCAAAAGCCAGACCGACAATTAACGAACCAATTAAACCGGGATTGATTGAAACAGCTATTGCACTGATATCTTGTAAGTTAAGCTTAGAAGCATTAAGAGCCACCTTGGTTAAGGTAACTATGTTCTTTAAATGCAAGCGGGAAGCCAGTTCGGGTAAAATACCTCCAAATTCCAGATGTTCCGGTTGACTGGAAATAAGGTTTACAATTACATTATAATCCGTATCCACAATGGCTACAGAGGTATCATCACAGGAGGACTCAAAAGCCAAAATATATTGAACAGGCATTTATTTCAGGCGTACCTTTTGAGGTGTAACAGCAATCAATTTCACTGTATCGGGTATTTCTACAAGGACAGGATAAAAACCCTGTTCATCAGGTTGGGAAGCAATGCTAACTTTGAGTTCTGTTGGCTTCAGGTTTTGTAAAATATCAGAATTGCCGGAGAGTTTTACAGTTACAGATGAAGGTATAGAGCTTTTTCCCGGTGGCACGGTAAGAGGTAGATTATGATAAATTTTGGTTGTAATATAGGAAGTGGAGAGATAAATTTTAACCTGTTTTTCAGAAGCGGAAACCTCACTTCCCAATGGGCTTATTTTTAAGGTAACTTCACGCTGTTCAAGCATTTCGCGGGAAACAGGTTCGGTAGTAACGCGATCAATTTGTTGAACCTTGCTTTTAGGACCGGAGATGGTAATTTGTTCAGGAATAATAGTATAATTTAGGGCAGTAAAATGCTTACGGGTATATGAATCGGCGAAAGAAAGTTCTACCGGCACTTTTTTCTGATGGAAAACATCAGCATAAACTGAAATTTCCCTTTGCTCTACTGGACCTAAAATTTCTACTTGAATATTTTCCTGCAGGTCAATAGTATAATCGCTTACAGAAAGAATATCGGAACCGGGTTTAATTTTGCTGGCATCAAGCAAGACCTTGGTGCGGGAAAATTTTAGTTTGATAATTTCCAAGCCCCTTCCACGCACATGGAAAGGTATGTGATTGGGAACATTATCTAAAGTAATGTTTTTAGGAATGGAACTTAGAGCTACAGGTAAATTAACTACGCTTTTCTGTTCTGAAATCAACAAGGACTGCAACCAAACAAAAACAGCTATTAATAGCGAGAGGATTTTTAAACCCAGGTTTTCCTGCAGCACTTTTAGTCCTCCATCTTTAGATGATTAATTCCGAGGGATTTGATTTTTTTATACAAAGTGGTGCGTTCAAGTCCTATTGCTTCTGCAGTTTGGGAAATCCTCCAATTGTTCAAGGATAAATAATACAAAAGATAATCCCGTTCAAAAGAAGCGACACTATCCTTGAGATTATGAATTTTGGTATATTTTTCGCTGCTATAGTTTTTAGAAAAGCGGAATTGGTTTATTTTCTGCTGAAGGTGTTTTTTAATAACATTATTATTTATTTTCTGTTCATTAATCATAATGAACTTGCAAAAATTACGCAGTTCTCTTACATTTCCAGGCCAAGAATAGTTAAGTAAATCATCTTTCAGAGCAGGTAGGTCTAAACGGTCAATAACACGGTATTGAGAAGAAAAACTGGTGAGGAAATAACAAATAAGAAGCAGAATGTCATCATCTCGTTCCCGTAAAGGTGGAAGCTCAACAATGTTACCTTCAATGCGATAAAACAGGTCTTTGCGGAAAATACTTTCATCGGAGAGTTTTTCCAAGCCCGCATTAGAAGCAAAAATAAGGCGGGTATCAACCTTTTTCAAGTTTCCACCTACAACCTGTATTTCTTTGTTTTCAATAGCGCGTAGGATTTTAGATTGAGACATTAGGGAAAGATTGGTTACTTCGTCTAAAAAGAGAATGCCATTGGAACATTCTTCAAAAAAGCCGGTTTTATCGCGATCAGCACTGGTGAAAGAACCTTTTATGTGACCAAAAAGTTCTGATTCTATAAGGGTTTCGGATAAAGCACTGCAATTTACGGTATGAAAGGGTTTGTCAAAACGGGGAGAATATATGTAGTAATAATTTGCAGCTACTTCTTTGCCTGTTCCCGTTTCGCCAATGAGGAAAATATCTTCATCCACAGAGGCAAGACGGATAATTTGTTCCCTAACTTTTTTAATAGCATTACTTTCACCGATAAAGGGAAAACTTCTGGTAAACTGTTTTTTGAGGTTGATATATTCTATCTGCAAGCCAATATGTTCTTCTTCCTGTCTTTTTAGAGTGATGGCATTTTCTATATGCAGCAGCAATTGATTGATGGAAAAGGCAGAACCTTTTTCAATAAAATGATAGGCACCCAATGTACGGATTTCATTTATTTGAGAAGAAGTTACCTCTCCCGAAATAACTATCACTTTATAATTCAAATCCATATCGTTTTTTAAGTGTTGCAAAACCTGGATACCATTCAGTTTGGAGCCAACTAAAAAAACATCAAGCAGAATCACATCTGGTTGAAATTGGCGTAAGACCTCAAAAAACTGATCGCTATTTACAGTTTGCATAACTTCATAGTTATAGTGCTTCACCACATTGGCAATTTGTTCGGAAAGAACTTTGTCATCTTCCAGAATCAAAATTTTACCTTTCATATTGCATTACCTTAAAAGAAGCTCTTCCAGTTCCGCCAGAGCGTTAATATAATAGATATATGCCTGATCCGGTGAATCGTAAGGAGAGAAGTATTTATGCACATCTCCATCCTGAAAATATTTGGAACACATATAATAAAAATGGTCGGAAGTGCTAAGCATACGAGCAGTTCTAAGCAACTCTTCATCTCCTTTTTCCTTAATTCTATTCAGCAATTCATACAAGGTCTCACTGGCATTTTGTTGCATTTCGTTTCCCAGCCAGGCAGAAATATCCCTTTGTTCATCAGCCCAGGAAACTGGTTCCGGAAAAGAAAGCGATTCCTGTTGATAATTAGCCAGATGAGAAACATCTTTAGGATTGGCAAAACCCAAATGTTCTCTTTCTAAAACAGCATCAGGGAAATGACGCATAAAATCAAAAATACCGGTGGAAGCCCATTGATGTTCTCCGAAGGTTTCATAGTCCATAAAAAGGTTCAGAAACAGGTTTTTTCCGCCTTTTTCCGCTAAGGTGAGCTGGTCTATCCAATGCACGAATTTATCTACGGTTAAAGGATATTCAGGCCAATCCCGATTGGAAAAACGGAAAGCAATATCATCCGCCAATTGATAATACTTAAGCAATAAATTCATATTCTTGGAATAATTCTTATAGGCATACAAAGGACTGCGCCACTGGAGAATTCTATCCACACCTTCGGTAAGAATGGTCTTGAATCCTTCAATTTCAAAAATAATATCGGATAAGCGGTCTTGATAGATTAATTCCGTATTGCGGAAAGTGGTTGTATAATAGCCAAATTCAGTTTGCATCAAGTCCCGATGGAGATAAACCTGATCAAGAAATTCATTGGTATCAAAAAGAAAAGCCAAAGAATGATAATAGGTCTCACCTAATAATTCCACACAACCGGTATCCACTAAACGCTTGAAGGAATCAAGGGTTTCAGGAGAATAGAGTTTGAATTGTTCCAAAGCAGTGCCCGAAATAGAAAAAGCAACCTTAAACCTGCCTTCATATTTTTCAATAAGCTCCAGAAGCAACTGGTTAGTTGGTAAATAACATTTATTTGCTACCTTACGCATTATATCGCTATTTAGTTTATCATTGAAAATCTTGGCATTATGAGCGATATCAAGCACATTAAAATGATTTAGACGATAGGGTTGATGCACCTGAAAGTAGAATACAATATTTAACATCGCTGTCTCCTTATAATTCCATTCGTTTGCTATACTCAGAAAGCGTTTCGGCATAGAGCTGACGGATTTTATCCGCGGCTTCATTCCACTGAATTTTTTGGACTTCTTTTCTGCCTTCCATTCCTATTTTAGCGCATTCTTCAGGATTTTCTATTAAATGATTGATGGTTTCAGCCCAAAGGTCTATATCCCAATAGTCAATCTTAAAGGCATTATGCACAACTTCAGCAACTCCGGATTGTTTGGAAATTATAGCGGTAATTCCATAAGCCATTGCTTCCAGAGGTGAAATACCAAAGGGTTCGGAAACAGAGGGTAAAACATAAATATCAGCTGCCTGCAAAATTCGTTCAACCTGTTTACGATTCAAAAAACCGGTGAAGAGAAAACGATTTTTCAGGCGTAAGGCGGCAGAACGACGCAAAATTTGACGCTGCATATCTCCTGTTCCAGCAAGGATAAATCTTGCTTCGGGATGAACTTTCAGAACCTTATCTGCCATATCCAGATAATAATCAGGACCTTTTTGTAAAGTTATTCTTCCTAAATAAAGAATAGTAGGACCCTTAAAAATGCGTTTCTTGTTGTGAAGAGTAGTTTCAGAAACGGTAAAAGCATTATAAATTATGCGGATTTTACCGGTATCTATCCGATAGCGACTCATAATCATCTGAGCTGTATATTGAGAAACGGCAATTACTTTATCAGCATAGTTCATTCCGAGATGTTCAATTTTATGAATTCTTTCATCTCCAGGACCACCTGCTCTATCAAATTCCGTGGCATGAATATGCACAATCAATGGCTTACGGGAAATCTGTTTGGCTAAAATTCCGCTGGGGTAAGTAAGCCAGTCATGCGCATGAATCAGGTCATAATCCAAAATTTCGGCAAAACGACTTGCTCTCAATGTATATTCCTGCACTTTCCGAATTAAATCTTCTTCACCAATGAGATGAGCAGTCATTTCTTTCCAGATGTTATGTTCTTCGGTGGTAACAGTTTCAGTAAGCCAGAAGGTTTTTTTAATGGAACTTACATAGTCCTTAATTTCACTCAAGTCAAAATAACTTTCCGGATGGGTGCTGGCTCCGATATATTCCAAGCGTTCGTGCAAAGTAGAAAAAGTCCGCTTTGTATATTCCTTGTGTTTTTCCGGTTCAATAAACACGGCAGGAAGGGTATCGGCATCACTTTCTTCCCTTAAAGGAAAATAAACCAGTTCTTTGGTTGGTAAAACGAGGTCTATTTTTATTCCTTGACTAAGCAGAGCTTTCACCATTCCATAACATGCCATACCTAAACCCCCGGAAATCAGAGGTGGAAATTCCCAAGTGAACATTAGAATTTTCATTTACCCTCCTGCAGAAAAAGAATGTAATTTTCAATATTGTATAAGGCAGCTACACTCCATGCCTGAGCCGGTGCTCCTTTAGGAAAATGGGGAGCATCTCCATCCCAGATTTCAGCAATGGAAGCAATATGTCCTTTCATAAAACTGTTGCGAAAAGTGGAAATAAAGGAAGTGAGAGCTTCAATTATTTCTTCTTTGGTCTTTATACCTTTATAAGCTCTTTCATACAAACCGCAAAAAGGACCTAACAGCCAAGCCCAAACACTGCCATTATGGTAAGCAAGGTCTCTTTCTTTCTGTGTTCCATAATATTTCTTATGAAAACGGATATCTTTAGGACTCAAAGTGCGGATTCCATAGTTGGTGTAGAGCTCTTTAAAACTGCGTTCCAGAACCTGTTGCAGAATTTCCTGCGAAAATGCTTGCCAGGGCAAAGCAAGAGCAATAATTGCATTGGGACGAATTTCCATTATAAGCTCTTCACCTACAATTCTATCTGCCAGATAGCCATCTTGATAGAACTTTTGCAGGGATTGTTTTACCAGCTCTTTCAACTGGACGAATTCTTCCTTTGCCTGATATTTTTTTCGGGATTTCTGACAATAGGCAAGGCACATAGCTTCATAAGAACATAAAGCGTTATACCAGAGGGCATTAATTTCTACTGGAGCTCCATTACGAGGAGTTATCGCTTTTCCATCTATCCGCACATCCATCCATGTGCCATGAGCAAAATCGGGATGCAACTCAATTAAACCATCGTAACGCACACTAAAGGGATGGGATTCATTATGCAAAAAGCTGGTTATGATTTCTTCCGTTAAGGCAATAACATCCTTCCAGTATTTAACCGTTTGCTTGCGTTTACCCAATTTCCACAGCAGGATGATATACCATAAAGTAGAATCTACACTATCATAATTTGTTTCCCTGCCGGATTCTGCAATCATATTAGGAATCAGACCATTTTTAATGTAGCCGCGATATTTATTGAGGATTTTTTTCACCGTTTCCAGTTGATTGGTACAATGTAAGAGAGCATTTACCACAACCATTGTATCTCTTCCCCAAGCACCGTAAAAAGGAAAGCCGGCTACAATATCGTCATTGGCTAAAAAATCCTTCAGGGCAAATTCCAGGATTTTAAGATAATTGTCATACGGGAAAATAATATTATCGTTATAATCCAAGTTATTCAAAAGGGTATCATTTTTATCGGAAGCATAAGGATAATCCAAAGGTTTGGGAAGGTCTGCATAACGATTTTCAATCCTTTCAATGAGAGTTTTGGCATCTTCAATTGCCGTATCACTGAAAAGAAGATAGTTGCTTTGTCCCACCCTTAAATCAAAACCAAGCTGAAAAAGAGTTATCTGATCACCAATACCTTCATAACCACTCATCACTTCCCAGGGATAAAAAACATTATAATAAACATAGCGATTGGGAATAACTTCACCTGAAAGCAAAGCACCATAAAGTTTTATATTATTATCCTGCCTCTGAACACTAAAACGAGTGAATTTATCCGGAGTTTCAATTTCCGTAATAAAATTCAAGAAATCTAAAGTGCCAGGTTTATTGAGCTCATGATGAGGAATCATCGTAAACTTTGGATGAAGCTCAAAATGCAGAAGATGATGACCCAAATTGGTATATTTCACCAAAGTTGTATTGGTGGATTCATCCATCATTATCTCTTTCAGAATCAAAATATCGTTCTGATGGGGAAGAGCTGAATACAAAAATATCGGATAGGGACGCAACCAAGGTTTTACTAAATGCAGAAAACCCTCAGGATATATACAATTGCTGTAATTATTGCTGTCCAGGTGAAAAAATTCTCCTCGCCATTCAACTTTTTCTTCAATGCCAGCCACCAAATGAAGGCGATTGAATTTGCTGTCGCTGCTAACCAGTAAACCGTGATATTTTCGCTGGTTAATCAAATTTCCTGTTCCTAAAGCATAACCGCCTCTACGGTTAGTTAGAATCCATTCATGATGATGGGTCTCCATAAAATAGTTGTTCATCAAACCTCCTCAAATTCTAATCCTAAGTTGTGTTGATTTTTTTCCATATTGGTTATTTCGTCAAGTCCTTTTTTATAACCTCTCACAGATTCCACTGATTTTGCAGATTTTGATTGATAATGGGTCGGGGATGAACAGGATTTTTAGGATTTTTTTTACAAAGAGAAGGAATGAAGAATGAATTTAAAAGAGGTTTAGAGGGTTGAGAAGGTTGAGAAGGTTGAGAGGGTTGAGAGGGTTAAGAGGGTTGAGATAAATGTTTGAACGAGCTCTTCGTGCAAGGAAAGCAATAATAATCTGTCAAATTATGACAAAAATCTATGGATATTATAAATTGTTGCCTAATGGGAATAATTTAATAAAAACTAAAATAAGGAGAAGATGCAAACGCCTTAGCGGAAACATTATAACTATTTGATAAAAAACTTTGATTTGGTTTGATAAAAGGAATTTTTTCTCTTTAGTAGCTATATTTTTTTGCCGGGTTAAAACCTGTTGTTAGTATCTGTCGGTTCTACGGAATTTTTACTACAATATGGTTGAAATGAGGGAAATGATAATAACCATTATTTCTATTGTATTATTTGGTTTAATTGGTAGTATTGGTATAGTTTCTAATGCCTTTATTTATGAGTTCAATGGATTCAGTTAGGGAAGGCATATTTGAGAAGTATTTACTATAGATAATCTTTAGGTCTTGATGTTCTTCATTCAAAGGTTTAACATCCGGAAGTTCATAGAGCAAATCATAATTACCGCTGGCTTCAACGGTTGCATATTCATAGTCCACAGTGCGTAGATAGTTTCCTTCTTCATCAAAGAGCCCGAGGATAAAATAGCCGGAAATTTCTACTGGTAAATTATTATGCAAAGTAACATAAACATCGGCAGGATGAGGCAGTTTGGCAACATCATAAAGAAAAAGTTCATCTTGAGAAACGGGAACTACATTAATTTCACTATCCAAATCAAATGCTTGTTCATCCAACCAGTTTCCGGAATAGGAACGAGCGGACTTAAACCCGCCAAAATAGGCGAGGGTTCTTTCTTCGTATTCTTTCATTCCGGGGTCATTGATAATATAGGAAGAGGGCTTATTTTTAGGACCGTCCTGTTTGATTACCAGAACCCAATGACTTCTTCTGCCGGCAACTTTTACAATAACTTTGTTTCCTTTCTCCAATTCATTGGAAAGAAAATCCCAATCATTTCTAACAGTGCTTTGGGCAACAAGCTCCAGTCCTAATCCGCTGCCGTCAATTTCCCCGGGAATTTGCCAACGCATATTACTTCCGGAATAGCCGCCATTTTTTTTCAGCCATTCATTTAAACGGTCAGGAGTCATATATTCATTGCTTGCTTCGGCGTTTAAAAGCATAGAAAGGCAGCTTAGTACACAACCGCTGCTACCTATTGATCTTTTTCCTGAACCCAATTGTTCTGATTTCCATCGTTCATCATTCTGTGAATACCAGTTAAAGCTACCTGCAATCAGTGGCACACACAAAATCATTGTGATATATATTAAATTTAATTTCTTCATAAGCAAGTCACCTTAGCTAACAACTACAACAATATAGAAATTAACTTTAAGAAACCACTATTCTGGAGAGGGAAATATGTCAAACATTTTTTTGTTTTCAATAAGCAAAAACAACTCCACTGATAGGAAATATCCATTCCTCTGGTTTACTGGAAACTCTTATTTCTCCGTTCTTTCTTTGAATGATAGGGTCTTTATCCTGACCGGAGAAAAAAGGCACACAGTCCACAGTATTTATAGTCAGTGGATACTGGAAGGAAATATCCACCCCGCGAGTAAGTTCCGTAATAAAAACACTAAATTGATGCGAAGAACAAGGATATAAAGTAAGAGTATTGATGGTGAAATGAACTCTCTTTCCTATTTTTTTCTTCAATTCGGGATGGGAACACCTAATTTCCAAACAGCCATTTATATAATGCAAAGTGGTTTGCAAAATAAGATCATCTACTTGTGCCAAGCAAACGATAAAGTTTTTACTATCCAGTTCAAAGCTATCATCCATCAGCCAACGGTATTCTACATCGCTCCTTTTAAAATAGCGACGCAGAACTTCATCGGAAGAAGCACAAGCAACCATAAAATAGTCGTTACTAAGCACTTTATCAAAATTGAGGGTAGTTGTAGCGTTAAAATATCCGGCATTTAAAGAATGGGAAAAAATAACCTGATGTTGGAAGTTATGCCTATAGTGAATGTCTTTATCCTTATAGTAAAAGAAATCCCTCAGCATTTCGCGATAAATGAGCTCTCCTATTTCAATGCTCTGTAAGCGTTGAGCAATTGCTGATTCAATTATTTGATTCAATTTGCTATCCGAAAAATCATCAGGAACAAAATCACGCCGGGAAAGAGGAGTGCTATAAATCATTTTCCCGTTTTGAAAATAGTATCTTTTAGCTCTACGTCCTACCTGACAGAGCAGTTCATAAGAATTACCTCCATACTTGGATACCAAATTTTCTGCTCTTGTTTCTAAAGCCGAACCTCCTAAAAGAATAGCTACATCACCAATGGCAGGATTTTCTATCGGGCTCAAATCCACACAAATCATATCCATTGAAATGCGACCTATAACATTGCAGAGCTTATTATCCAGTAAAACAACGCCACAATTGGAAAGCATAAAATCGTAACCATCAGCATAACCGATTGGTAGAATTCCATATAAACAGTCCTTTTTTGCTGTCCAGGAACGATTGTATCCCACCGATTCACCTTTAGCAATATGTTTTATTTGCGAAAGTATTGTTTTGAATGTCATAACAGGTTGCAAAGCGATGTCTTTATTCCCGGGAACTTGAATTCCATAAGCCATAATTCCCAAACGGACTAAATTACTGTGTTTTCCCAAACCGTTTACCAGGGCATTGGAATTATTAATATGGAGATATGTTGGAGTAAAAGGCAGGTTATCTATTATGTTCCAGAATCGTTCTTCCTGTTGTTTACTGAAATCCGGATCGTTTTCCGCAGAGGCAAAATGAGTAAATACACCTTCAATCAGCAGGTTGTCCATTTTAGCTATTTTGTTAAAAAAATCTATAAATTCGCTGTCTAAAATTCCACTGCGATGCATACCGGTATCAACTTTCAGATGAACAACTGCCTGTTTGTTTTTTGTCTTAGCGGTTTTATTTAACGCTCTGGCAAAATCCAGAGAAGAAACATTAACAGCCAGGTCATTATCCAAAATGGTATTAATTTCGTTAGTTAAACAAGGAGAAAGAATTAAAACAGGTTCCTGGCAACCTTGCAGTCGTAATAAACGACCCTCTTCAGGATTGGCAACTCCCAAATAGACAGCTCCTTCCTCACAAGCAATTTTACTTATTTCCCTGGCTCCATGACCATAAGCATCCGCTTTCACAATCATCATAAATTGTTGTTGCGGTTCCAGAAAGCTTTTCAGAATATTCAGATTGGTTCTGAAAGCGGAAAGGTCAATTTCCACCCAACTACGCTCAAAAATCTTTCTTCGTAACATAGTTTATAAATACTTGGCAGCCAAATCTGCCAGAGCACTGCGTTCACCCTTATCTAAAGTTATATGCCCTACAAGAATTTCTCCTTTGAATTTTTCTACCGAAACGGAAAGACCGTTACTTTGGGAATCCAAATAGGGAATATCTATTTGATAGGGGTCTCCTGTAAGGACAACTTTGGTGTTTTCTCCCGCACGGGTAATAATGGTTTTCATTTCATGCGGACTCAAATTTTGGGCTTCATCAATAATAAAGAATTGATCGGGCAAACTGCGTCCTCGGATATAAGTTAGCGGTTCCAGTTCCAGAAAACCGTAATCCATTAAATCATTAATATCGGTTTTTTTTCTGCTTGGAGAACCTTCCTGGCTTTTATCCGTATGCGAAGAGAGCAAAATATCCATATTATCATAAATGGGCTGCATCCAGGGATTGAATTTTTCGGTTTTAGTGCCGGGTAAATAGCCCAGGTCTTTTCCCAAAGGAGAAATTGGACGGGAAACTACAAGGCGTGAATATTTTTTTTCTTCCACCACCTTTTGTAAGCCGGCAGCCATAGCTAAAAGTGTTTTTCCTGTTCCTGCCTTGCCGGATAAACTTACTAACTTTATACTGTCATCCAAAAGAATATCCAGAGCCATTTCCTGTTCAAAGTTGCGGGCTTTAATGCCAAAAACCTGTTGTCCCGTATAATGATTGATTACATAGAGTTGATTACGTCCATAATGATACCGCAAGGTCTTATATTGATCGGGCTTATCAGGAACAGAAACACGCACAAACTGATTGGGAAAAAAATCACCGAAATTATTGTTTATATATCCTTTTTCTTCCAGTTCTCTGTATTGTTCCGGTTCCAAATCAAGGAATTCCCAACCGGTAAAAAATTCCTCGTATTTAATGGTATCGGTTTCAAAATTTTCTGCATTTATGCCTACACAATCTGCCTTAACACGCACATTTACATCTTTGGAAACAAGAGTTACAATGGATTGAGGATATTTTTCCTTGAAATACAAAGCAGTACTTATTATTAAATTGTCATTTCGGTCAAGAAACAACAGCTCCGAAGCGGTGTTGGTTATTTCTTTATTCACTGTTACTTGAATTGTGCCTCCATTTTCTGTGGGCACACCTTCCTGTAATTTTCCTTTTTTGCGTAAAGCATCAAGATAGCGTCCAACTTGACGCGCATTACGGCTTTTCTCATCCACGCCTTTTTTAAACTGGTCAATTTCTTCTATTACTACAATAGGCAAGACCACTCTATTATCCTCAAAAGAAAAAAGTGCTTGGGGATTGTGAATCAGGACATTTGTATCCAGAATAAAAATTTTCCTTTCCATTTGTATAACTTCCTTTGTTTTTTTTATATTTATCACGCAGTTTCGGGTCTGTTACCCTTCTAACGGGGTTTGTATCTTGAATCAAGAACAATAAAACAATAATTACAATAGGGCAGGGATAGTCAATGATTATTTTCCTGATAATGACTGCAAAAAAGGATTGATAGAAGTAGAAAAACTTGTAGTTAATAAAATAATGGTGCTGAAGGGGGGATTTGAACCCCCATGAGCTCATTGCTCACTAGTCCCTGAAACTAGCGTGTCTACCAATTTCACCACTTCAGCATTGTATATTAAATCCCTTTTCTTAAGAAAGAAGGATTTTGTCAAGGTTTTTCCTACAGGTATTTTTTCAGCAGATTACGCAAATCTTACGCCGATTTTACAGATAAAAGAACAGAAAACGGATTTTATTTTGTAAATTGAAAAAGAGATAATTTTACAAAGAGAAAAAGAGGAAAAGAGAAAAAAGAAGAAGGAATTTAAAAAGGTGGAGAAGGTTAAAATGCTCTCTGCTATTCCAGATTTTCCTTGACGGTAAAACGCTAATTAAAACGGTGAAAACAAATATGTAACTATAATAAATTAAAGGAGATTCATTAATGAAACGCAAAGTTATCATTATGGGTGCAGCGGGAAGGGACTTTCACAATTTCAATGTTTTTTTCCGCAATAACAAGGATTATGAAGTTGTAGCTTTTACTGCTACACAGATTCCTGGAATTGACGACAAAAAGTATCCTTCCGCTTTAGCAGGAAAGCTTTATCCTGAAGGAATCAATATTTATCCGGAAAGTGAACTGAAAAACTTGATTAAGAAACACAAAGTTGATTTAGTGGTCTTAGCTTACAGTGACCTTCCTTTTGAGGTAGTTATGCATAAAGCATCCTTAGTAAATGCTTGTGGTGCCGATTTTATGCTGATGGGAAAAGATAACACTACTATTAAAACCAGTAAACCCCTTGTAACTGTTTGTGCAGTTAGAACTGGTTGCGGTAAATCACAAACGACCAGAGCGGTTGTGAAAGCTCTCAAGGCAAAAGGGCTGAAAGTTGTTTCCATTCGTCATCCTATGCCTTATGGCGATCTTGTTAAACAAAAAGTTCAGCGTTTTGCCAAACTGGAAGACCTGAAAAAATATAACTGCACAATTGAAGAAATGGAAGAATACGAGCCGCATATAATGATGAATAGTGTTATTTATGCCGGAGTGGATTATGAGGCAATTTTAAAAGAAGCGGAAAAAGAAGCGGATGTAATTGTTTGGGATGGAGGTAATAATGATATTCCATTTTATACCTCTGATAAAGAAATTAAGATAGTTGTGGTTGATCCTCATCGTCCCGGAGATGAAATTTCTTACTATCCGGGTGAAACAAATGTCTTTTTGGCTGATGTAATCGTTATCAATAAAATTGATAGTGCCGATTTTGATGATATCAATGAGGTTCGGGAAAATGTTCGTTTTATCAATCCTAAAGCTCAAATTATTGAAGCTGCGTCACCGCTTTTTGTAGACCATCCGGAAATGATTTACGGTAAAAAAGTTCTGGTTGTGGAAGACGGCCCTACCTTAACCCATGGAGAAATGACTTATGGAGCGGGAATTGTAGCTGCAGAAAAATACGGTTGTGCCGACCTTGTTGATCCGCGTCCCTGGGCTGCAGGTGAAATTAAGCAGACCTACGAAAAATATCCAGAAATCGGAACTTTGCTTCCGGCAATGGGTTATAGTTCCAAGCAGATTAAGGATTTGGAAAAAACAATCAATAGTGCTGAATGTGATTCTGTGATTATTGCCACTCCAATAGACCTGCGTCGTTTGATTAAAATCAATAAGCCCGCTTGTCAAGTGCGTTACGAATTGCAGGAAATTGGAGTTCCTACAATAGCGGATGTTCTGAAGAATTTCGGTAAGAAATCCTCTAAAAAATAATAGTTTCTATAAAAGGAGGTGCTTTGTCGCCTCCTTTTTCCATTTGTGATCCTCTGGCAGTAAAGTTTATTCACTTATTTACATTAAAAGGAATTAACTTTTCTGCTTCATCAAAATTTACATTAGATAAAGGAAAAGGAAAATGAACAAAACAGCTGTTCTTGCCCTTGGTGGAAACGCTATTATCAAAGCAGGTGAAAAAGGAACCATAACTCAGCAATTTGCCAATACTCGTGAATCCCTTAGCGGAATCGTAGAACTAATCAAACGGGGCTATCATTTAAGCATAACTCATGGCAACGGACCTCAGGTAGGAAATTTATTACGCCAACAGGAAGCCGGTGAAAAAGAGGGCATTCCCCAATTGCCTTTAGGTGTATTAAACGCTGCCACGGAAGGAACTATGGGATATATGATAGAACAAAGCTTGCAAAATAAACTACATAGAAGCGGTATTAAAAAACGGGTTATTACTATTATTTCGCAGGTAGTTGTAGATAAAAATGATCCCAGTATGCTGAATCCGACGAAATTTGTTGGAAGTACCTATTATACAGCTCAGCAGGCAGAAGAATTACATCAGAAATTGGGTTGGATACTGAAAGAGGATTCCGGAAAAGGTTTTCGGCGTGTTGTTCCTTCACCTTATCCTATTCAAATTATTCCCGCTGCAACCATCAAAGAACTTGTGGATAGGGGAGAGATAGTAATTGCAGTTGGTGGTGGCGGAATTCCTATTTATATAGAAGAAGATGGCACCTACGAGGGTGTTGATGCTGTTATTGATAAGGACTTTGCTTCCTCACTTTTAGCTTTAGAAATTAAAGCAGACCTCTTTGTGATTTTGACAGGTGTGGAAAAGGTTGCTATTAATTACGGTAAAGAAAATCAGCAGGACTTGGATAGAATGACAGTTGCCGAAGCCAAACGCTATTTTGCTGAAAAACAGTTTCCCGCGGGAAGTATGGGTCCTAAAATTCAGGCAGCTATTGATTTTCTGGAACGCGGTGGCTCGGAAGTGTTGATTACTTCCATTGAAAAAATTGTGGATGCCTTTGAAGGCAAAACCGGAACCAGAATTGTGTAGTTTGAGCTTGCTGTAACTCCGCATCCTTTTTTACGATTTATCTTCCTTAGAAGCATTGCTTACCCATTGCTTACCCATTACGGATGGCATTAGCAATGGGTGAGCAATGCTTGAGTAATGCACTTAAAGAAGAAAAGCTTACATTCAATATAACAATAACTTACTGAGGGAATATCGGGTTATCCTGCAATAAGCTTAAAATTTGGCATTAGAATTGCTTTATATAATGAAAAAAAACCGAATATAGAGGTTCGTAATGAAGTCATCCCAATTTTTCCTGCTGCTAATTATAACTATTTTGTTATTGCCAATAGCGCTATCCGGCAATACAAACGGCGAAAACAACCCTTTTAAGATTAAGGAAATAAATGATAGCGAAATAAGAATTCAATTTACATTACCGCAATGGGAAATTGAACAAATTAATGTTAAAAACGAAATAAGAAAGAAAGTTAAAGTTCAGGAAACACCTTATCTTTTTATAGATGAGGAAGAAACATTGCCGGTTTTTTCCACAATGATTGCTATTCCGAATAGGGGAGGGGTAGATTTTCTTGTTTCTAATTCCTCAAAATCTTCTATTAATGAATTTACTGCCGATTTTGATGCTGCTCTGAATAGGGAAAACCAACAGGGAAGATTTACCGATATTCATTATCCTGCTGCTAATGTTGTTATCTCAGAGCCCCAGATATTGCGTGATTTCAGGGTTGTAAATCTTAATATATATCCCTTTCAATATGACCGGATAAATCGGAAACTGCTTGTTAGTGAAAATCTGGATATAAAGTTAACATTCAACAGCAGACCTTCTATCAATGAATTGAATTCCAGTTCTTATATTTCCTTTAGTTTTGACAGTATCTATAGAGGGCTGATTTTAAACTATGAATCCCTGCGGCAAACACGGGAAATTGACTATCGGAATCCTGTGATGCTTGTTATCTATGGCAATTATACAGATGCAACCTACTTATCTAAAATAAATGAATTCGTTACCTGGAAAAAGCAAAGGGGCTTTATTGTAAACGCAGTTAGCACTGGTGTTACCGGAATAAGTAATACGAATATAAAGAATTATATTCAAACAGCTTACAACAATCCTGCAACGCGTCCGGACTATATTGTCTTAATTGGTGATACAGATGGCACTATTGCTGTTCCAAGTAATAACACTTATGTTGATTATCAATATACCTGGCTGGCAGGAAGTGATAACCTGGGTGATGTGATGATTGGTAGAATTTCTGTAACTTCTACTGCTGATTTGGATGTTATCTTGGCAAAAATCATCTCTCTGGAAAAGAACATTGGACAGCATCCCACAGATTGGTTAAATAGAATGGTTTTAGTTGGGGATACCAGTTCTTCAGGTATCTCAACGATTTATACTAATAGATACATTCGTGATATTTCGGAAGAAATTAATCCCGCTTATACTTATACTGAGGTCTATGGTTCCAGCCCCAGTAACCCAACGATCAATAATGCTATTAATCAAGGTGTAATGTGTTATAATTTTCGTGGTTATATAAATATGAACGGTTGGCCTAATACAATGTCTTCCTTATATAATTCATACAAACTCTTTCATGCTGTCTTTATTACTTGCAATACTGGAAGTTTTGGCGGTCAAACTTCTACTACGGAACAAGTTATTCGCATTGGAACCGCTGCTTCTTTAGGAGGTGCAATAACTGCAATTGGAATGGCTACTTCCAGCACTCATACTCCAATGAACAATTGTTTGGATGTTGGTATCTTTCACGGAATTTACAATCTCGGAATGCGGGAGATGTCTTCCGCAATGCTATATGCAAAGTTATATTTACATTCAGTTTATGGAGTTAGTCATCCCACTCAGGCACAGGATTTTGCCGCTTACTGTAACTTGATGGGTGACCCTACTGCTATGGTTTATGTAGGAACTCCCAATAGTTTTATTGTTACTGCTCCGTCAACCATTCCTTCCGGTTCTGCCAATATCAGAATTGGAGCAACAAACAATAATGGAGAAAGCGTTGAAGGTGCTTATGTAACTTTAACTACCACTTCCGGTTTACAATTAACCGGAATTACGGATGCTTCCGGTTTTGTTATTATAAATCTGCCTTCCGATTTAAGTCAGAACTTGGTTTTAACTGTTGCTAAAGATGATTATATCGCTTATACGAGCTCCATAACTTTAAATACTGGTGGGGGAATTGTCTATGACAGTTTTGTTCTGGATGATGATACAACTACTGGCAATGGAGATGGAACACTGAATGCAGGAGAAGAAGTTAACCTCTATGTAACACTGAAAAATACAAGTTCTTCTACTCTCTTTATTAATGGTAGGGTATCTACTACAGATTCTTATGTTACTTTAATAGAATATGACCGCCTGGAATTTGGTGATATTGTTGCTGGTGGTTTGGGAGAAAACATTACTCCCATTGTTTTTTCCGTTTCCCCTGCCTGTCCTGATCAACATATTATTACTTTAGTGCTTACGGCTGAAGGTGCCGGAAACAATTGGACGATAAATATCCCTCTGACCGTAAGAGGAGGCAACCTGGAAATTCAAAGTTATACTTTTGTGGGTATAACGGGCAATATTATCACTCCCGGACTTTCCAGTCCCTTTACTTTTTCCCTAAAGAACACCGGTATTTCTACTTTACATAATGTTTACGGCAATTTGCAGTCGCTCAGTAACTATTTTGTTGTTCAAGATGCTGAGGGTTATTTTGGCAATATTGCTCCCAATTCTACAGTTACTAATAGTTCTAACAGCTTTACTGTTTTTGCACGGGGTAGCAGTATAAATGGAATGGTGATTCCGTTGATTCTAATACTTTCTAATGCTAATGGATATACCCAGACCTTACATTTAAGTATTACGATTGGCACAACGACTGTTCACGATCCTTTGGGTCAGGATGCTTATGGCTATTTTATTTATGATCAAACGGATACGGCATATCCTTTGTGCCCAAGTTATCAATGGATTCCTATTGCTCCTGCTGAAGGAGGAAGTGGAACCTTACTATCTTTAACAGACCCGGGAAATACATCAGATGAAGGTGACGATACAAGTGCTATAGCTATTCAAACGGTTAATTTACCCTTTACCTTTACTTTTTACGGTAGACAATATACTCAGGCATCAATTTGTTCCAATGGTTTTATTGCTTTTGGTGCGACCCAAAATGCGGACTGGAGAAATTGGCGTTTACCAGGAGCAGGAGGTCCCAATCCGATGATTGCTGTCTTTTGGGATGACCTTCAACTTGGAACTGGAAGTGGAGTTTATACATATTATAATTCAGCTCAACATTATTATGTAGTGGAATGGTATAATATAATTTCTGGCTATAATAGTTCTTCGCCCGAGACCTTTCAAGCGATATTATATGACCCTGTTTATTATCCAACTATTACCAATGATGGTCAAATAAAGTTACAATATAAGGTTTTTAATAATATAGACCAGGGTAGTGGTGATACTTATCCGCATGGAAATTACTGCACTATAGGTATTAAAGACCATTACGGAACTGATGGATTGGAATATACTTTCAACAATACTTATCCTACAGCTGCGAGTCCCTTGAGTAACGAAAAAGCATTATTTATCAGTACACCGGAAATTATATCCGGTATGCCTCATCTTACTATAGCTCAAAAAACTGTTATTGACCCTAATAATAATAATCATCTGGAACCGGGAGAAACAGCCCAATTGCAAATCCTGCTTAGAAACAATGGACTTTCTACTGCTGAGAATGTTATTGGTGTGTTGAGTTGTTCCGATTCTTATGTCACAATTAATAATGCAACTGCTAATTATGGAAATATTGCCGGAGAGGCACAGGGCTTACCACAAAACAATTTCAGTTTAAGTGTTTCTCCATCCTGCCCTGGAGGACATAGAATTAATTTTACCCTGGCTCTTTCCGGTAGTGGATTAAATTGGAACTATTCCTTTTCTTTAGATGTCTATGTTCCAATTCTGGAATTCGGAAACTATACTGTGTTAGATTCCAATGGAGATAATGATGGAATTTTAGACCCCGGCGAAACAGCAAACCTATCTGTTCAATTACTGAATACAGGAGAAGTAGCCAGCCCGGCTGGAACGGTAACAATTACAACTTCTACCGAAGGAATTAATATTATTACAGGAACTGCTCAGTTTGCTCCAATATCTGGGAATGGAAATACAACACTTGTTTTTAATCTTAGTGCAGATACCTCAGTTGCGGTAGGAACTTTAGCTAATTTATTTTGTTCTGCTGTCGCCGGAACTTATTCTGCTTCAACGAATATAATTCTGGAGATTGGAGCACCTTTAGAAATTACAATAGGGACTGGAACTGGAACGCAAAGTTATCCTTTAGATAGATATTATAACTATTCTGCTCACGAAGCAATTTATCTTGCCAGCGAAATTGGGTTTGCCGGTGCTATTAAATCCCTTGCCTATTACAAAGCACAAGGTGAAGATATAAACCCAATTGAAAGTGTTTCTATTTATATGAAACAGACCCCAAACACTACTCTCAGTTCCGGTAATTATAGTTTGGATGGATATACTTTGGTTTACAATGGCTCCTTTACAAATAACACCACTTCCGGCTGGATGGAAGTAACTCTTAACCAAATGTTTCTTTATAATGGGATTGATAACCTGTCTATCCTTTGTTTAAAAGGGTTTCAACAATGGATATCTAATTATCCTTATTGGACTTATACCAGCACTTCTACAACCCGAGTTCGGCAAAATCGTGATGATAATGCAGCTCCCACAAATCTTACAGCTTCAAATAATCTCCCCAATATCCGTTTGAAAATATTTGTAGATAGCAGTATGATTTTACCACCTACAGCTTTATCGGCAACCCCGGGCAATGGAATAGTAACTCTTACCTGGCAATCACCTATGGCTGGAAATATAGAGAGTTACAATATATATCGTAATAATGCCTTATATGATAATGTTGCTAACAGATATACTTATTATGATGTAGATGTTGTTAATGGCACAACCTATTCTTATTATCTGACCTCTGTTTCCGGAACTAATGAATCGCTTCCGTCCTTAACCGTGCAAGCAACTCCTTCCAGTTCTTCAGTTTCCGAAACTATAATAGGTACTGGAACAAGTATAACGGGCACTAGTACAGCCAGTCCTGTAAATATCTATTATAAAAGTTTGCACGGTCAATCTGTTTATACAGCCGCAGAGCTTAATGCTGCAGGAATTTACGGACCCGTAGATATTTTACAGCTGGGTTTTTATATAGCCAGCTCTCCAGTTTATGCTTTACCGAATTTTTTAATCCGAATGAAACATACAACTGCTACTGATGTTTCTTCCTGGCAAACAGCAACAGATATGCTAACTGTTTATACCAATGCATCCTATATGCCAGTTGCTGGAGGTTGGGATATGCTAACTCTCACCTCACCTTTTCACTGGAATGGAATTGATAACATTGTAATAGATACTGCTTTTGGACTTGTAAGTCAATGGAATTACTCTGGGACTGTTCAATACACAACTGTTACCAATGGTTACCGTTATACCTGGAGTGATGGCAGTGACCAAACTAATGTTTTTACAGGTGGCTCAACATCAAGCAATAGACCTAATATTAAAATAAGAGTTCATTCAGAACCCCAAAATGCGATAATTTCTCTAAACCCTTCCCAATTAAATTTCGGTGCTGTAGAAATAGGTAATTCTGCAACTTTGCCTTTTACCATTCAAAATACAGGCAATCAACTTCTGGCTGGCTATTTTACTGTTCCAAATGGTTATTCTCTTGCTTTTCGGGGTAGAAAGGCATATACTGGTAACAAAGAGGTAAAATATGAAGAGCGTAATAACTTGCAATTTGGTATAGAAGCAGGTAACTCATTGACCATTAATGTAACTTTTACACCTACAGCTCAAACCTCTTATAATGGGAATTTAGTTATAACCAGCAATGCCACTAATTGTCACAATTTCAATCTGGTCTTAACAGGTAGCGGTTATTATCCTTCTCTGGAAACACCTATTGTAACAATTTCCCAAGAAGATAATAACATAGTTCTTCGCTGGAATGCTGTTCCGAATGCTCTTAGCTATCAAATTTATCGCAGTGATAATCCTTACAGCAATTTTACCTTAATTGGAACTACTTCCTACCTTCAATTCACTGATCCATCAGGTAATCAGGGATTTTATTACATTAAGGCAAGTACTCAGCATCCTTAATGTTGTGTAGCCGGAGGATGCTGTTTCTCAGCAAAAAAAATAATAAAGCTACAATGAACTCCAGCTACAAAAAAATGGAGCGGGCAACGGGACTTGAACCCGCGACCCTCAGCTTGGGAAGCTAATGCTCTACCATCTGAGCTATGCCCGCTTTTCTCTGAAAAACAAAAATTTGGATTATAGCTTAAAAGTCAAGGGAAACATAATATAAGCCAAAATTAAAATAGCAATTACTATGGAGTATAGGAAGTTGTAATTAAGACCTGCATTTCGCCAATAATTCTTTTTACGGCAGGGCTGATGAGGTCCTGTTTCTTTAACTGTTCCAGACGTTCACTGCGTTGTTCCAATTCCTCTTGAGTAAAGATTTTGTCCATCAGATTGCAAATATTAAGTAAAGCAATCAAAGCCAGGTCTCGGGGTTCAGGATCAACATCGGTAAGAACAGTTTTCCGAATTCGGGAAAGGACTTCTTCCTCTTCTTTCTGGTCTATAACGGGATAGCGACGCTTTTTGAACAGCCAAAGGACTTTACACTGGTTCACCTTGATGATGCCTTTTTCTTCCAAGTCCTGCAGGAGTTTATCTTTCAAGTGTCCCATAGAGTTATAAAGCTGACCTACTAAAGCAGCTGGTTGGTTTCCTGCTTCAGTTTCAATTAAATTTTCCAGAATAGCATCCAGAAACCTATCACCTGTCGGTTCTGTAGATAGAACATAGATACCTTCCAGATTTACATCAATTCTTTTTCTCAAAGCCAAGTCCATTAAAAGAGCACCAATTAAAGCCACATTGAAATTGATGTTGGTTATCCTGTAAAATGAATTAGTTTGATCGTCTATCGCTAACAGGATTAATTCTTCAGCACAGTTAAGCAACATATTTTCCTCGTTGGTTGATAGCTACAAGCTTTTTAGATATTTTTCTTCCTTAATGATAGCTTGAAACTTTGCGTTCATTTCATCCAATGCTTCTTTGGGAGTAGAAATTCCCCGCATTGCTTTCTCTAAATAATTTTTCAGTTCCATACGGGCTTTGAACCAGGCAGAAATTTGGGGTTCAAAGATAGCTGTTTCCAGCTGATCATAAATACCTTGAAATTGAGGATATTCTTTTAAAAAGTTCTGCAAAACAGGAGATTGCATAGCACTTTTCCGCACAGGCATATAACAGGTTTCAGCACTCCATCTGGCTGTTTGTTCCGTATCTGTAAACCATTTTATAAATTCCCAAGCAGCTTGTTCTCTTTTTTTATCTCCACTTTTAAAAATAACAATATTAGTTCCACTGACTGCACTTTTATTGGTTCTATATACAGGTAAAGGAGCATAACCAATATTAAAATTGATTGGTTGCTGACGCATATGCGTGATAGAAACACTGCTACCTTCATACATAGCGGCAATTCCGGCTAAAAAATCATTTTGTCCTTCAAATTCACGGACAAGATAAACGGTTTTATCTTTATTTAGCAAATCGGTAGTAAAAGTTAAAGCTTCAATTGCTTGTGGACTATTAAGTTGTGGGTTTCCTTTTTCATCTAAAATTGTTCCCCCAGCCTGGTAAAGCAGATTAATAAATTGCCATTCATTCACATTAAAATTGGTTCCGTAGGTTTCTGGTTTACCGTCATTATTTTTATCAGTAGTTAATTTACGACAGTAGGAACGAAATTCATCCCAAGTAGCAGGAAAATGATTAGGGTCAAGACCGGCTCTATAGAAAGCATCTTTATTATAGAAATAAGCACGGACACTTTTATTGAAGGGAAAGGAATAGATGGTGTCATTAAAAGTATTGGATTTTAAGAAGACAGGATAAATATCTTCCAAACTTTGCATTGTCCAGGTTGAATCCGCTTTCATTAAATCCTCAAAATTGCAAAGCACTCCTGCCTCTATATATTTGGAAGTCCAAGATTCAAAAACCTGAGCAATATCGGGTTGTTTTTTTGCCTGAATGGAAGCCATAAGTTTTTGCGAGAGCGCCGTATAGCTACTAATAGGATTGGCAATTACTTCTATGTCTTTATGAGTGTGATTAAATTCACGAATCATTTCATTGAGAGTATCACCTAAAGGACCGCTGAGACCATGCCAGAAAGCAACTTTAACCTTATTGGACTGTAAAGCACTTTTACAGCCGGCTAAAAGGACAAAGAGCATTATTATCATTATAAAGAACTTACGCATTATTTACAACTCCTTATTTGATAAAAGCGATTCAACTACCATCTTTATTTGTTCAGGGTTAGCGTCAACGAAAAAAATGAAATTGAAATAGAAAACACAGAGAAAAGAAATTAGTTTTACAATATAAGCGTAATCTGGAAGAGTCGTTATTACGCAAGAAAAATGTAAAAAAAGTGAGAACGGAAAAATTATTTATTCCGGAAGTAATCTCACTGTTTTAGCCCTCACTTTTTTTAATCTCACTTCTTCATTCTTCATTTCCTACCCCTGCTTAATTATCAATTTTTTATCTCTGAAATCTGTGTAATCTGTGAGCAATAATCCTATTCGCCAATCCACATAGCTACTAATCCGGGCAGAATTTCTCCTGATTTGCCCTGATAAAATTCATCAATATAGGCAAGGTTATCCGGTTTTTCCAGATTTATTGCAATTGTTTTTGCTCCCATCAGTTTGGCAGTAAGAACGAAACCTGCTGCAGGATAAACAACTCCGCTGGTTCCTACAATGATAAATACAGAACATTTTCTGAGAGCATCGTCAATTATACTCAGATAGTGCGGTATTTCACCAAACCAGACAATATCTGGTCTTAAAATCCCATTGCAAAAAGGACAAAGGGGAATCGGTTGAGTTAAATCAATATCTTTAATTGCTAATTTGCTATGGCATTTTGTACAGATACAATTGGCAAGGGAGCCATGCATTTCCAAAACTCTCTTAGAGCCGGCTTTTATATGCAAGCAATCCACATTTTGGGTAACCAGTAAAAAGTTATCCCCTAAAAATTGTTCCAATTTAACCAAAGCTAAGTGAGCCGGATTGGGTTTACTGGAAATACTATCCTGGTAGCGTTGACGGTAAAATTCCCAAACTTTAACCGGATTAGAGTTAAAAGCTTCAGGAGTAGCAACATCTTCAACCCGATGATTTTCCCATAAACCCCCGCTATCTCTAAAAGTCCGGATACCGGATTCAGCGCTGATTCCGGCTCCGGTTAAAACGAGAACTTTTGTATCGGGAGTAAATTTTAGCATTTCTATTTCAGTAATAGCATTTTTCGCATTTGGACACCTGAAGGAGTTTTAATGCGATAATAATATACTCCACTGGCTATATTACGCTTGTTTATATCTAAACCATTGAATACGACTTTATGAGTGCCTGCAGGTAAAACCTCATCAATTAAGCGGGTTACCAATTGACCTTTAATATTGAAGACCTCCAGACAAACCGGCATCCGAGCTGGTAGGGAAAACTCAATCGTAGTTTCAGGATTAAAAGGATTGGGATAATTATCATACAGGATAACATTTTGTGCCAAAGGAATGCTTTCATCCTCATTGGCAACATAGCCCGTTATCCTCACATCATCTATATACCATCCCTCTCCACCAACATAACCATCACTGCCAAAAACCCAACGAAATTGAGCTATTCCGGAAACATTACCAAGTTCAAAAATAGCTTCTGTCCAATCAAAATTACCTGAATAGACCCAAGTATTTGTGGAAAAAGGTGAAGCGGAATTATTGTAAATTTTATAAGGATAACCGCCTACAGGGGTAATTTGAGTCCAATTGCCTCCGTTCAAACTCATTTGCACCAAACCACCATCCCAAGCGTAGGATTGATTGGTACTATGTTTTTCTGCGCTCATCCAGTGATAGAATTTCAATTGACAATTGGGGCTAACATTCATTACGGGACTAATAAGGGCACCATAAGCACTACTGGCATAATTAGAAGAACCGTTACCTCCAAATTTCATTGAATAAATACCGTTGGTAGTATGATTACGATTTGATGAACGATGCCACTGATTTACAAAATTACTGCTGAGAGCAACGGTTTCCCATGTTTGGTAATCGGTTTCAAAACTGTAACTGAGAGCACCAATATGAATTAAGAAATTTCCTTCTACCAGATTTCCGTTTTCAGCGCTGAAAATGTAATTTATCATATAGTTATTATCAATAACCGCACTATCCAATACCTGTAAAGTGATTGCACTTTGGTAGTCGGCTGTGCTATGAGGACTTAAGGGAGCCAGCAAAATTTCATCTTGCTCCAAAATAATATCGGGAGAGGAGTTAAAAATAATTAACATAGGTGTATAAGCATTTCCACTACCGGTATTAGCAACGCTGAAACTAATGGAAGGTGTATCTCCAGGCATAATCATAACATCCATATTATTCAGCTGATAAGAAAGCAGTTGTAAAACCGGAGCATTCAGAGTTAAGATAAAGGTAGAATTGGATAAGTAGGAATCATAATTGGCTCTGATTGTGAAGGTGGCTTGGGTTTGATCAGTAAAATTGCCTACAATCCTGAACAAAAAGACAGAATTAAGAGCTAAAGAATCACCAGCAGCAATACCGGTAAAATTTGCCGTTGAAGAAAGAATTTGGATATTAGCCGAATTACTGAGGAAAGTTAGAGTCCCGGGAACAGTGAGATCCATCAAGCCCACATTTTTAACAAAGAGATTAAGGGATAATGTTTCACCTGTATGATAGAGTCCATCTTGATCGTTATAACTGACATTATTACATATTATATAGGGCATTTGAGCCGCTGTAGCAGTAATAGTAGCATTGAAAGGATAAAAATTGTGGGCACTGATATAAATGTAATAAGTTCCTGGAGTTAGCGGAGCGAAAAAATTAACTATAATCAAACCATTTTCATCTGCGGAAGTCCTGTATACGGTATGATCTTCATTTTTCAGAATAAATACCGCATAAGGTGCATTGGTCTGAATCTGATAATGATTTTGTCCTACCATCAATACTTCCGGTAAATTAGCTGTTATAGTTTGTGGAGTGTCCGTCCAAACCATCATAGCAGGATCACCAAAAAGATTGGTTTCATAAGTTACCCAATACATTACCGGTTCATTAGTGATATAGGGAATATTATCTATTTTGGAATCAACCAAGGCAAAACCCGCTTCATAAATGTTTTCCCCAAAAATAGCATCTATAAACTGGCGATGAATATATTGAGAAGCTCCATCAGTACTTTGTTGAACACCCCAGCCATAGCGTGAATGAGAAATCATTGCTACAGGTCCTGTGGCAATAGAGGTCATTTTTTCTGTTATACAATCGGATGTATACTGCCCGGGAGAAGTTTCACGATTATCAAAAGCACCGGCATAACAACCCTGGGTAAAATAAGTGGAAAAATTATGATTTACACCATCATTAGTAATTGTGGAAGCACTAACCTGATTATTTGATAACCGCATTGCATAAGTAGTGTTGGAATGTCCCAAATGATTTACCAGATTAGGACCCTGACTAAGCATAGGGCGAATCTGATTAGCACCCCAAGCATCGGCTGCTCCATAAGTTCTATCATATAATGTAGTTATGTTCCAGGAAGTAGGAACTCCAACTGTAGTATAGCCATTATTACTACTTCCACCAATCATTTCATCCATATAATCACCACCCCAGGTAGGTCCGTCCCATAACCATTCGCCAACAAAAAAAGCTGATTTAACCTCATTTGCCACCGGGTTGTTGCTGTAATTAGTCAGTTTATTCAGGAAATTTACTATTTCTGCATCGCTATTATAGCAAAAACGCCCGATTGCCAGTTCCGGAGTAAGGTCTGTTTCATACATTTCACCCCAGTAACTATCTCCGTCAGTATTCCAGTTTCCATCCAAACAGGCATAATACATATCAGCAGGAATATCTGCATCCGTGCCTTCATTGCTGTTATTTACATTAGCATAAAAACCTCTATGAGGAATAACATCCGTATCTCCTGCCAGAAAAACATAGAGCAGAGGATTAGTAGTATATAAGGAAATAATGTAATTACGTAATTTATCCTGGGTGTCAACTCCCTGATTTTCCGCGATAATTTCACTCATACTTTTTATTAGCACAGTTTTTCCGCGGGTTTCTTGGAAGGTTTTTAGAGGTGTCCACTGGGTTATTTTTTCCGCATCTGCTACAATAAGATATTCAATTCCCGTTTCACGAGTGGAGGAAATAGTGATGGTTTCAGGGTTATCCACAATTTTTTGCAAACGGTTTGCGGTAAAAGAATCCTGTTTTAAGAAACGCATTGCTTCCATTGCTTTAGCACTGCTACTGTAAATAATTTCTACACTCAGTTGTCTATAAAATATCAATTCGTTGGTTAAAGGATAATAGGAAAAGGGACTTATTGCCGAAAAAGCTATCGGCTGTCCGCACATAAAAGAAGTAATCAATCCGTTATCCGTATTTTGAGGATAGGGAAGAGGCGAATCATAAACTTCCGCATTGGGCTTATCCGGTGTTTCCAATATTATATGGGAAAAGGGATATTGCCTTTGAATCGGAGCTATGGGTTTATCTAAAGTGTAAGTAACAGGATTATATCTGTTAACTACAATTTTTTCTGCTTCAAAACCTGCCGGTAATAAAAGTTTTATCCCTAACCAGGGCAAATCTGGATTTCCAGGTTGACCCCAACTCTGAGCTTTTTCCAAACTTACTTTCGTGTATTGTTCTTTTGCTTCAATTTTCGGTGTCTCCAAGGAGTAATTCATCGTTACTCCAGCTATAAGAACCGCTGTTGAAAACAAGAGTATCGCCAATAATGCTATGTTTTTCATAGCTTCCTACCTTTCTGCTGTAATTTTTTCTCTCTTATTTTATGCAATGCTTGTTCCATATTCTGAAAATAATTCATAGTTCTTTAACTTTTGGTTTATTATTATAAAATACAGAGGGCAGAAAACATTTTTAATTGCTTTCGTATTTGATAATATCCCTATTTTATTATCCCTTCTTTTCCGAAGCAAATAACTATGTTAAATTACGCTCCCTTGCTACTATTTATCCGCTTTTAGTGGCTTTTTAGCGATTATTTTTTTTCCTTACTTAAAGTTAGTTCTTTTAGGAATAGAAGTTCCCTAACAATGTTTCTCAACCTTGTTATAGAGTTCATTGCAATTTATATAGTTACAAGTGCTTCCTTACTACCCACTTATCATCCTCTAATCATTCACTCAACCTCAACCCATACAAAGCTTGGGTTGTGTATCGGAGAATATAAAGTGGTATTTAAGTGGGGAGTAGGGAAGAAGCTGGATTTGGCATAATTTCAAGAGATTATGAATATGGTAAAAAAGGTATTGGATTACCAAATTGCGATTTTATAAATACGAAATAAAATTATTCTTAAGTAAGTTTGTTATTTGCAGAAAAATTGAATTTGCCTACTCATTGTTTTCAATTACAGGGTTGGGAGTTCACTAAAACCTTTATTTTCTGTGGAAATCGGGAAAGGTAAGATTTTTCTTGACAGGAATTTGTGTTTAAAGTAAAAGAAAAATGAGAATGAAGTAAAGAATAATATTGAAGTTTTTGGATATAAGTTAGAGCTCTGAAGGTGTGATTAATAAAAGTGAAAAAATATATATAGAATAAAAATAAAATATTTTTTTGTGTTTGAGGAGAGGAATGTGGATAGTAGCTTAAGGCAAGGCGTTTTTTTAGCAACAACGGAAAACACTTTAAAAAAGACGGATTTTAAAGTAGTATCTATTTCCAAGTATAACGCCTTTCGCTTTTATAATATTCTTTCTTCAAATGATTCCTTTTCCAGTGAAAATTCTTTATTCCTACTTATGCTCAATTTATGCAATTATATCCAGCTTAAAATTGATTGGTTTGGGTATTCTTGTTTGATTCCTCTTACAATATCAACATTGGAAGGGAACAGGAAATATTGCTTTTTTGGTTGAAAAAATATCTTTAAGGAGGCATAAGTTATGAATCGGAAAGTTTTGTTTTTGTTCCTATTATTTTTAATCGGGATTTTCTTCTTATGTTGGGGAGAACAAATCACGATTGGAAATCCTGCTTCGGCAACTTATGGCTTAATTCCCATAAATAGGTATCACAATTATTCCACTTACGAAATGTTGTATACTTCAGGGGAACTACAGTCTGAGTGTTTGATCAATAAGATTGCATTCTACAAGCGCCGCGGAAATCCTTCATTATTAATTTCCAATGTAAGCATTTATATGAAGGTATCATCCGCAACCAGTTTATCTGAAGGAGAAATCTCTCCACCCTACTCTGAATATCAGCTTGTTTACAGTGGCAATTTTCCAAACAATTTTGGCTCTTCAGGTTGGGCAGAGGTTACTCTTTTTGATCCCTATCCTTATAATGCTACGGGAAATCTGCATATTCTTGTTGTAAAAGGTTTTGAGGTATGGTCAACTGATAGGCCCGATTATACCTATTCTTCTACAGGATCAACATATCTCTGCCGGGGCAGTTATTCTGATAACTTTCAACCGACCTATTTAACTCCTACTTATAATAGGCCTGTAATTCGTTTTGATGCGGAGTTTTTAATTGAAAATGAACCTCCTCTTCCTCCGATCAATCCTTTTCCGGCAAATTCGGCTATTGATGTATTAAAAAATATAACTCTGCATTGGCGTAGTGGAGGAGGTTGTCCTTCTCGCTATGATGTTTATTTTGGAGATACATCCAATCCGGTAAAAGTTATATCCCTTCTGAATGGAACAAATTTTAATCCCGGGATTCTGGAATATGGAAAGACCTATTACTGGAAGATTGATCCTTATAATATTTATGGCTATGCTTCAGATAAATATGAGCTTGAAGTATGGTCATTTACGGTAATGAACGACCCAACCTTAACCCGAAATGATTTACCCTATTTGCAAACCTTTGATAATGAATGGTCAGGTAGTCCTCCCTCTCCTTTAGGTTGGATAGTAATAAATGCTAATAATGATGATTATACTTGGAGGCAAACTAACGAATGTAATATTCCCGCCTATTCCGAACCCTATGCTGCTCAAGGGATGGGAAATACTGATGATTATCTTATTTCTCCACCTTTGGATTTAACAGCGGTTAATATAAAAATAAAATGGTATGATATGGTAGAAAGTGCCCAATATCCTAATTCCTATAAAGTTTTGCTTTCTACTACCGATTCAGAGATCTCTTCTTTTACGGAAGAATTAGCTGTTTTTACCTGTTATAATACTGAATGGATGGAACATAGCTTGGATTTGAGCACTTACAGAGACCATCATATTTATCTTGCTTTTTACCAATATGCTTCCACAGCAACAAATTGGAGTTTCGGAATTGATGATTTTCAGATTGAAAAGCTGCCTGATGTGCCAATTCTGAATTATTCACCTACAGAAATTATTTTTCCCTTTACCCCTGTTAATACTCCTTCCAGCTATTTAAATGTTACCATTGCCAATACGGGAGAGGGAATTATAGACCTTACGGAGGATAATTTTACGCTTTTAGGCGACTACGATGATTTTGAGGTTGATTATTCCAATCTTGATGCACATTTGGAAACAGATCAAAGTGTTAATATTCCGGTTCGTTTCTATCCTCGCTCCTTTGGAGAAAAAAATGCTATTTTGCGAATTAATTATAGTTCTCGAACTCAGTATGATGTAATTCTTAAAGGAACTACATACTTTGAGGGTCTTCTTATGGAGGATTTTGAAGATGACTTTCTGCCGGTGGGATGGACAAAATATGTTAATAATAATAACGATATTATTCAAAGCAATGATAATAACCACACATTTAATGGACAATTTTCAGCCCGATTTAGTTCTCTTGAGGTTTCAAACGATTATAACCAATACTTGTTTAGTCCTCCTGTTTTAATCAATGCTTTTCACCATAATCTTTCGTTCTCGCATCTTAAACAAAATAGTGAAGAGACCTTGGAATGGGGTATTGCAACGGATACCAATCCTGAAAATTATGACTGGAAACCCGTTAATCTCAGCTGTGTTTCCTGGCAAAAGACCCAAATGGACTTGAAAGATTATGCGGATCAAATGGTCTATTTGGGATTTCATTATTATGGAAATAACTCTCAGTCAGTTTATCTTGATGATGTTCATATCTCATGTGATATTCCAGCTAATTATCCTACAGAAATAGATGGAATAACCATAACTTCCACTATCCACCTAAATATTAATAATGCTGTAACTGCTACTCATCCATTGGTGATGGCATTACCGAATTATAATAATCTAAACGCTCCTATTGTGCTTGGCTTATTAGGTTCTGGAAAAGGGAATTTATCTCTAAAACTCAGTTCCGGAAATTGGTATTGCCTAATTTACCATAGTGGACAGTGGCATTATGGAAGTTCTTATCCCTGCAATATAACCGAAGGGAATACCGGCATAGTAAATATATCTAATGTGGAATTTGGAGCTAAGAATGATGTTATTTTAGTAATTGAAGAAGGCATTGATCCTACTTTGCCGGTAAACCTATCCCGTTTTACAGCAGTAGTAACCTCAGAAAATTTTGTTATTATTTCCTGGACTGCAGAAAGTGAAACTAATCATTCCGGCTATAATATTTTGCGTAGTGAAGATAAAGATTTACAAAATGCTATTATGATCAACGGTTCTATAATCAATAAAGGTTCTTCTGAAGGAACTCAGATTAAATATAATTACACGGATTTTGAGGTGTATACGAATATGATTTATTATTATTGGCTGGAAAGCGTTTCCCTTGATGGAAACAGTGAATTTTACGGTCCTATAACAGTTATTATTGGCGATCCAACTCAAGAACCGGTTCCTCCAACTGTTCCGATGGTTACAAAATTGTATAATGCTTTCCCCAATCCTTTTAATCCGAATACCAATATTCGCTATTCCCTGAAAGAAGCTGGAAAAGTTAAAATTGAAATATACAATATGAAGGGACAAAAGATTAAAACCTACAATCAGGAACACACAAGTCCCGGTTACTATCAGGTTTCCTGGGATAGCTGTGATGAAAAGGGAAGAAGCGTTGCCAGTGGAATTTATCTCTATCGTTTATCCACCGGCAATTATACTTTCGCTAAAAAGATGGTCTTAGCTAAATAATGTAGAATGTAAAATGAATTTAAGAAAGGTTTAGAAGGTTGAAAGGGTTTATAAGGTTTAGATAATTGATATGGTTTAGAGGGTTGAGATTTTATAAAAGCCCAAAGTGCGAAACAATGGCAGCGATGGTGGCGTAAGCCCTTCGTTAAAAAAATGTTGATAAGGTTGAGATGATTTAGAAAGTTGAGAGGGTTGAGAAAGTTGATATCCTTGTCAACAAAATCTTGTGTATTCGGAGCTCGTTTTTTTTGTGTAGCCGGAGCTTGCCGAAGCTCCGAATCCTTTTTTTTCAATGCCCACTCCTTGTTTCACCTTTTCCACTTGCTTGCGGAGGAACAGCGTCCTCCGACACAGTGTTGACTCCGGACTTTTTTTATTGACCAGGAGGTCAACCTTTTAGGAATATTTCTGGCTAGTAAAGGGTATAAGTACCCCCCTACCAGAGATTATAAATTGCACTAAGCAAAAACTGGTAAAAGAAAAAATAAAAAAATATATAAATGGGTGTTATTGAGACAGGTAGAGGGAATGCAACCGTTATGAATACCTATATTAAAAAAAATGGTTGCCATCTCGACAGTATATCGGGATATGCAACCGTTATGAATACATATATGGAAAACAAAAAAATTATTGGTAGTCAGGATGTCAAGACTTATCGTCTGCAGATGGTTCAGGATGCGCTAAAATATGGAATTAAACCCTGCGCTCGCCATTATCAGACAACGGTTAAAACAG